>JGI26238J51125_1000521_pt1 | contig 13861 bp, 16 predicted proteins | sample SaaInlV_100m_DNA_FD_51125 | JGI IMG/M metagenome (IMG submission 51125) | reverse complement strand
TGGTCAGTGCGTGTCTCGTAGGAGATGACCTTGTCGGCGGGCCTGTCGGGTAGTTCCCAGGTGTTTGCCGGACCGCGGTCGCCTCCCCAACCTCCCTCGCCGCCGATGAACAGGCCCGACCTGACAGACCAGAGTGGATTTCCGTCGGTGTCGGCCACGTCGGCCTCGATGTAGACGAGCGCAGCCTTTCCCTTGTCGTAGATCTCTGCGACCCTGCCCGTCGACACGGCGGTTCCCTCGGCGGTCAGCGGTTGGTGCAGGGTGATGTGCTGTTCGGCGTGCAGCAGTGCTGCCAGGTTGAAGTCGCCGAAGCCGGGTCTGTTGCCGCCGCCCATGACGACGACCTGGGTTGGCAGGGCCGCCTGGGTGACGTTATTGCTGTTCTCGGTTGTGAACTCCAGTTCGAACCCTGTGGGGTCAGAAATTCCGGCGCCGACCCCGAGCGAGTAGAGCAGGGTCTCGGCTGAGGTCCAGGAGAACTCGGATGGTTCACCTGTGGTTCCTGCTGCGTCCGGGTTGATCGGCATCTCATGCTCCTGGGTTGCTGTTGTCGACGACGCTATTTGAACCCGAGTGACGGAGCCAACAGCGGGCCGATGGTCCCGGTAGCCGCGGTTCCGGCATGGAGTGTCACAGAGAGGGGTGGGTGGTGTGAACAGCGGCGACCCGGCTGACCTATCCGGGTCGGGTCGCTCAGGCGGTTGTTCGACGATGAGGGCCTTGGAATGGGGCCCGACATCAGTTTCGAGCGGGTGGCCGCCGGTGAGTCCAACGAGGTGTTCATTGTCCGCCGGGGTGGTTCAACCCGGGCGTTGCGACGGCCCTCTGCGGTTCCCCTGTCGGTGAGGGTGGCGCGAAACCCCCAAACCCCTGCAACGAAGGGGTTCTCAAGGCAACTCCGATGAGGCCAGGAACGCGTTTCGGACAGATTGGGAACGCGCGAAGGGCGACGCAAACCCAGTTAGCAGTGCATCGGGCCCTTGATATGCAGGTTCTGGGTTCGAGCCCCGGGGGCGGACAACATTGTGCAAGACCACTCTGATGGGCGGTGGCTCGGTTGTCCCCACCAATCTGGCATGGAAGAGGGCTACTATCCGCCGATGAAAGTTATTGATTACTACCTGGAGTCCTGGCGTCGTTTCCGAGATCTACAAGGCAGGACCACACGACCCGCATTTTGGTGGCCGTTCCTCATTCACCCCATTGTGTTCTTGGTTCTAGGGGGAATCTTCGCCGCCATTTTGGGTCTCAGTACCGATCAGACCGGACCGGAGGTCGTGTACGCCATTGCCTATGCCTGGGTGTTGATCACATTGGGTGTACGTCGCCTACATGACATGGGTCGAAAAGGAACATGGCTCCTACTTGGGCTCGTGCCCTTCGGAAATTTGGTACTTCTATATTGGCTTGCTCAGCCGAGCACTTCCGAGACCAGCGAATAACTTTCCCTGTGAATGCCGGGCCCTACCTCCTATCGCTCTCAGTGTCATGGCTCCTCATGATCCAGGACCCGGCACCAGTCCCCGACTGGTCCGCCGACTAGGAACCTGACGTAGCGCCCCGGCTGATCTGCTATAGGCGATGTCAGGACGTGCGGCCAAAGGCCCGTTCCGGTTATAGGGGTGAGTCCCAGTCCGCAGACATCCCTCCTCCTGAGGTCGAGTTTTGCACAATGTGACCTGCCCTGGGGGGCGTACCACGATTCCCGGACTCCGTAGCTTCCGTGGACAACCGCTGCACGACAACAAGATCACTTCCGTGGGAGCACTGAAGCCAGTCACTCGGCGTCACCCACCGAGGCGCGTGTCACTATCGACAAACAATTACCCAACTGTTACCAAGGTCGGAGTTGCGGCTGAGAATCCAGCTGCATCGGCGGAACCGGCCGTCCCGTCGTAACCAACGGTTTCAACCACGCCAGTAACGGTGTCAGGAAGACCGGCGCCGTCCCAGGCTGCATAGACGGTCCTGCCGTCCGGCATGTCGAATCGGACCAGGCTTTCCCCTGCCCAGGACGCAGACGTGAAGTCGCCGACCGTCTCGGCTAGGAGAAGGAACGCAGAATCCGACTCCGGGCCTGGCCCACCGGTCGGGTCGTGGGGACCGACATTGAAGATTCGGGAGGCCCCATCGGCAAAAGCCGTGGCAAAGCCGGTGAGAGTATTTCGTCCAAGTTCATCACCTGTCGGACTCATCTGTCCTGGCTCAGGCCAAGTCGAGACGAGGGCCTCGGTAATCCAGTACTCGGCACCTGCATGGCCCGTCTCGTCGAGAAGGGCCCTGTAGCCATCGGAAAAGAAAGAATGGTCAGAGCCGATCGAGTGGATGTTGCCTACGTGGAAGAACCCGGCAGCCGACTCGAGAACCGGTGTCCAGAAGTCGGTAAAGGACGGCTGCATACCTGCCTGTCCGCCCGTCAGCACCGTGGCCTCAGGATCGGCAGTTGTGATCGTTTCGAATGCAAGGCGAAGCATCGACAGGTAGTCGGCTGAAGTCCCTTGGAAGAAGTGGCCATGGCCTCCCTGCATCGACGGTTCGTTGGCCACCTCCCAGTGGCGTATCGGATATGCGAGGCCCGGCATGTCCTCGACACCATCTCCGTCGTAACGCTCTACCACTGCGGTCAGCCAACCAACGAACTTCGTTTCATCACAGGGAGCAAACAACTTGGTTGGCAATCTGTGCAGTACCGGCTGGACCTCTGGGTCGTTCGCATGGCAGTTCTCCTGATCCCATTGGGCGAAGGGCCAGAGAGTGCCAAGAATCGCCAGTCGACGGTCTTGCCAGGTGTTGACGTGCCAATCGACCCGACCCCAGTCCCACCGGTCAGGTGTGGGTTGGATTTCTGACCAGAGGAATTCGCCAGGATGCGGACGGATCCATCCACCGGGAACGTCGAACTCCTGGCCCAGTACACCGAAGCGACTGGAACCAACATCGTTTGGCCACGAAAGCGGCCCAGCAGTCGTCGTCGTAGGCGCCACAGTCGTCGTAGGCGCCACAGTCGTCGTAGGCGCCACAGTCGTCGTAGGCGCCACGGTAGTTGCGGGGGCAGATGTATCCGTACTCCCGCCACATCCAGCGGCAAAGAACGCCAAAGTAACCACGCTTGTCAGAACCTTGTTCACGATCACAGCTAACTACCTTCTCTCTTGCTCCGCACGGGACCAAATCAAGTTTCCAGGAAGGCGCAGGCACCGTTCTACGACTGGGACGAGGACACGACCTCATGGGTCGAGGTGACCGCCTGACTCTGGCGGCCAACCGGCACCGGTTTGGTTGACGGAGCGGAAACTAAGAGTTCAGCAAACAAGTTCATAAACGTTTCCGGGCAGGATGGGTCGGTGACTGTTCTCTTAGGTGTCCTGTCGGCGGTGTTCTTTGGCATTGGTGACCTACTTGGCGGGATCGGTGTGCGGAAGTCTGGCCGGTCGGGGGCCGCGGTGGGAATGTCGATTGTGGCTACCAGCGTCGGAGCATTGGTGATCGGCGTCTATCTGTTGTTTAGCCCCCCCGAGTCGCTGGCCCGCTCCGACATCGGCTGGTCGGTTCTGGCGGGGCTTTCGATGTCGGCCACCCGCCCCCTGCTCTATCTGGGTATGGCTCGGGGACCGATCGCTGTCTTCGCCCCGACCTTTGGGCTGACTGCGATTACCGTCCCCGCAGTGGCCGGCCCACTGGTTGGACAACACCTCGGTACGTGGGAACTCCTCGGACTGGTGGCGGCATTCCCCGCGGTGGTGCTTCTCTCTGGAGAGGGTCGCGTTCCGACCATAGGCGAGGTTTTCCACAGCCCGGTGCTCGGGATGGCTGTCGTGGTTGGGACCTGCATCGGGGTTGCTGGGCTCTTCCTGTCGTTCGTCGACGACTCGGCAGGGGTCTTCCCGGCGTTCATGACACTGGCAGTCGGATTTGTTGTTCTCCCGGTCGTCTCTGTGTTGATGCCCGGAAGGGGGCTTCCTGACCGGGTGACCACCCGATTCGGGGCGATCCTCGGTGCCACTAGCACCATTGCGTTCATGCTCAGTACCCTGGCCTACCAGCGGGGCTCGGCGGCGGTGGTCACCGCGCTGATCTGCCTCTGCCCGGGGGTGTCGATAGTCATCGCCTGGAAGTTCTTCCATGAACGGCTAGCTGCCCTGCAGATGGTCGGTGGGGCCTTCGGGGTGCTCACCGTGATTCTGTTCGCACTCGGTGCCTAGGTCGGGTGTCGCCGGGCCGGGCTACACCTACGACGCTGACGCCTTCCACAGGTCATCGCCATACCCATCGTGGGCATTGGATGAGAGCTTCGTCTGGCAGCCACCCACTCCAAAGTCGAATCCCAAGAGGTCAAACCGGGCCCACCGGTAACCTTCACAGCGAGGAAGACCGTCATCGGCAGTAACGCGCCACATAACGCGCCGCCCTCCCTGTCGGTTGAGGGGGCCAACACGATCATGGCCCGGGAATACCGGTTCCAGGGCGCACTGGATGGGTCGGGAGTGCCCCATGCGAAGCCGCTGGCCTGTGTATGGACACAGAGGTGATCGAGGCGGTCTCTTACGTAATGGAGTTCGTTGATGGTCTGGTGCTCGATGATCCGACCCGTGAGGTCACACTCTTCCTGGTCGATGCGGTTCTCGACCGGGTCTCCCGTGCGTCTGAGTTGATCAATGAGGCTGCTTCCTGGTGATCTCGGCCTGACCAGAAAATTGAGGGTTTTCTGTCCTACCTCTTGCTTTTTCGGGAATGACAGTGATGTAATTACACGGCTGGGAGTCATTGTGGACACCCAGACCCTTGACCATGGGTTCAGGCAACCGTCCGAGGGACCGGGCGACGGAAGGCAGAACAAGATGGGCATCTTCGCCAAACCAGACCTCGACATCGACTGGCAGGAATCCTCAAACTGTCTCGGAGTCGATCCAGACCTCTTCTTCCCCGAGCGTGGTGCCAGCACCCGCGAGGCCAAGGATGTATGCCGTGCATGCGTAGTCCGAATGGACTGCCTCGAGTTCGCACTTCAGAACGGTGAGAAGTTCGGCATCTGGGGTGGGATGAGCGAACGGGAGCGTCGTCGCATTCGGCGCCAGCGTGCGCTCGAACGTGCGGCAGCGGCTGCCCAGGCTGGCTGACCCACCTGCGTCAACGGCGGTTAGAGTGCCGACATGAACGTTTTCGCATTTCTCAGCACAAACGAGTTGCTCATTGTTCTGGTAGTCGGCGTCGTGCTCTTTGGCGGCAGCCAGCTCCCGAAGTTGGCACGCAACCTGGGCCGCGCCCAGAAGGAACTCCAGAAGGGCCTCGCCGAGGGCGCCAAGGAGGCCGATGCGGCAGACGCCGATCCTGAGGCCAGCACCGACACATGACCGACGTCGCAACTGAACTGGAACCCCAGCCTCCGGCTGGTGACGTCACGGTCGTCTACCTCGGACCTGTGGCCCCCCACTGGGAGGTCAGGTCCACCTTTGGCGACCGACAGCTGATCGAGTCGTTCCGCGACCGCATCAACGCACGGCTGATGCTTCTGCCACCCCACGACCCGCAGTTCCGACGCAACCGGGAACGCATCAACCGTGATGCCGAACGCGAGAACGTGCTGGTCTTCTGGGACCTCGGCTACGAGGAGGAACAGGAGGCCTGAACCTCCGGCCCCGGTACGCGACAGCAGCCCCGACTAGGTCGGGGCCACTGCCGAGAAGGGGGCGTTGAGGGGGCCGCCCCCGTTGGTGGTCAGGCCGCTGTGGCTGCGACCTCCCGCCGTTGCCTGCGGATCCGGCGCCGCTGCCTCTCTGAGCAGCCGCCCCAGACCCCGTGCTCGACCCGGTGGGTCAGTGCGTACTCGAGGCACTGTTCTGCAACCGGGCAACCGGCGCATGTCTTCTTTGCCAGCTCCACCCCTACGCCGTCGCTGGGGAAGAAATGAGACGGATCGGTGTTTGCACACCTCGCCCGGGTCATCCAGTTGTCGTGAAGTTGAATCGTGTTCATGGGGCCCCGAATCTGTTGTTTCCCGCTCTCGGTACGTCATTTCTCCCACACGGCACCGAAAAGCACCGTAAAGAGCCGGACCGACCGCACAATTACTGTTCTGTTCATCTGAGGTTCAGGCTCTGGCAACACGTGGTGTCTAGGTTTTCGGCAATGTCCGAGACGAGCTGGAACCCGGACACGACCGCAGCAGGAACCGAGACCGGTGACCGTGGGTCGGGGGGTGTCCCCACCGCTGTAAGGGCCGTCCTGGTACTCCTGCTGCTCTACCTGTTCCTGACGGGTGTGAGCCTGCTCGGAGGTGGGTTCAAGGGCCTCGGAAAGGACTTCGTGGACGGCCTCTTCGAGGGCGTGTCCAACCCGCTTGGTGGTCTCTTTGTGGGCCTGTTGGCAACGGTGCTGGTTCAGTCCTCGTCGGTGTCCACCTCGGTGATAGTCGGGCTGGTCGCCAGCGGCGTGGTCGGAATAGACGATGCAGTTCCCATGGTCATGGGAGCCAACCTGGGTACGACCGTCACCAACACGCTCGCCTCCCTCGGTCACCTCCGCCGTGACCACGAGTTCCGACGGGCCTTTGCCGCTGCCACGGTCCACGATTTCTTCAACATCCTGGCGGTAATGGTCTTCCTGCCGATTGAACTGCTCACCGGCTTCCTGTCCCGGTCGGCCAGCTGGATCACAGACATGGTCATCGGCAGCTCTGGTGCCTCGTTCAAGAGCCCGCTCAAGACTGCGGTGAAGATGCCCGCAGGCTGGGTCACGGGTTGGCTCTCGGACCTGGGCGCCCACGGTGACCTCAAGGGCGCGTTGATGATCGTTGTCGGCCTTGCCTTCATTTTCCTGGCCCTCGCCTACATCACGAGGAACATGCGCCTTCTGGTCGCCGACCGTGTCGAGGCGGCGATCAACAGGGCACTCGGAGCAGGCTCGGGGTTCGTGGCGATCATGATCGGCATGGTCATCACCGTGTCCGTCCAGTCATCGTCGATCACGACCTCGGTGCTCGTGCCCCTGGCTGCGTCGGGTGTTTTGACCCTGCCGAACATCTATCCCGTGACCCTCGGCGCCAACGTGGGCACGACGGTCACTGCGCTGTTGGCCTCTCTGGCTACGGGAAGCCCGGCTGCGGTCACTGTTGCGGTGGTGCACACCCTGTTCAACATCAGCGGAATCCTGCTCTTCTACCCAATATCGGCCATGCGTAACCTGCCTATCCGCCTTGCAACCGCGCTGGCCGACGCAGCCGCCGAACGGCGCAGTGCGGCTCTTCTCTATACGATCGGCATGTTCGTGGTGCTGCCACTGGTAGTCGTCATGGTTCTCCGATGAACCACCCACCCAACCACTCTGGAAGGAATCCACAATCATGGTGATGAGCTTCTTCCGTGGCTCCGGTGAGTCCGGCTTCGATTCCATTGACGCCAAGGTGCAGCGCATGATCACGGATGCCCGCCACACCTTCGATCTGGCGATGAACGCCGTGACAGGAGGAGCGGTCGAGACCGTCGCCGATGACGTGCGTCGAACCGACCGGCAGATCAACGTCACCGAAATGGAGATCCGCCGTGAGCTGGTTGTGCACGCCTCGGTCCACGGTGGTGCCGACACACCCGAGGTGCTGGTGGTCATGAACATGATCAAGGACCTGGAGCGGATTGGCGACTACAACAAGAACATCTTCGACATGGCCGAGGAGGGCGTGTCGTTCGCCGGATCAGACGACATAGACCAGATACTCGCCTACCGTGACGAGGTATCGACACGAATTGCCCTTGTTGGCGAGATCCTCTCGGTCCGGGACGAGGACCGCACCCGCGCCTACATCCAGCGTGGCGACGAACTGCGACGCGAGTACGACAGCCGAATCAACGACCTGATCCACTCGTCGGAAACCGCCCTGACGGCCGTGCCCCGTGCCCTGCTCTTCCGCTTCCTGAAGCGCGTTACCGGGCATGCACTGAACGTGGCCTCGGCGGTGATCATGCCCGTGGACCGACTCGACTACTTCGACGAGGACGACGACACACGGGTTTGAGCCTGATCTCTGCAACGCCCCCAGACACTCCCAGCACGGGGCCTCCGACCCGGCACAGGCGGGAGGCCTCTAGCACAGCGGGTGGACGATGCTCTTGACCGTGGCCTTCGCGCTCGTTGCGCTCGGGTTGGGATTCCTGTTGGGACGGCGAGGTGACCGGCGGAACCCGGATCCTTCCGCCGGCACTGACACGACCGTGGCTCCCACGGGGTTGGGTGACAGCCACGAGGGGAGGGTGCTCGACGTCATTCCCCTCGGAATCGTCGTCGCCGACGAGAACGGTGGAATCGTCTACCGCAACACCACGGCAGATGCGCTGGTGGACACCTGGGTCGACGGCGTGGTCGGGCGCCTCGTGGCGGAGCGCCTCGTGGCAGCGGCTGCCGGTGAGTCCTCCTCCGAACAGGTACGAACACCCGGCTCATCCAGCCACATCCTCCAGGTTGTCGCCAGACCGCTTCAATCTGACGACAGCGGTGCGGGCGTCGTGGGAGCGGTCGCCATTCTTGAGGACATCACCGAGAGAAGCCGTCAGGAGTCGGTCCGGCGGGACTTCGTTGCCAACGTCAGCCACGAACTGAAGACCCCCATCGGGGCCCTCAGCCTGCTGGCCGAGACCCTGGTGGCCGAGACCGACCCGGATGTCGTAGGTCGCCTGTCGGCCCGCATCGAAACCGAGTCGCAGCGGGTGGGTTCGATAATCGAGGACCTCCTGGACCTCAGCCGCATCGAGGGGGAGTCACCTGACAGGGTTGAGCTGCTGGACCTGGCGGGGCTGGCTGCCCAGGTGGTCGAGCGGGTGCTGCCTATAGCCGAACAGCGCGGCATCAGCATCCGTGTGGAGGCCAACTCGGGTGTCCACATCGAGGCCAGCCGAAACCAGATGGTGAGCATGATGCGGAACCTGGTTGAGAATGCCGTGAAGTACTCAGACGACGGAGGAAAGGTCGCGGTCAGCCTCAGGTCCGATGACGGTGGTGTCCGGTTCGAGGTGGCCGATGATGGCATCGGGGTTCCAGAGCGCGACATTGAGCGTGTGTTCGAACGTTTCTACCGCGTGGACCGTGCCCGAACCCGTGAAACCGGTGGTACCGGGCTTGGCCTGTCCATTGTCCGAAACGTCGTACTCGCCCATGGCGGGCAGGTCGACCTGTCCTCCACCGAGGGAAACGGCACAACTGTCCTGGTTCGGCTGCCGACCGCGGCGGCGGTGGCCTGATGACCGGCGTCCGGGTTCTGGTCGTGGAGGACGAGGAGTCATTTGCCGACGCGCTCGAGGTTGGCCTGCACCGCGAGGGGTTCGAGGTTGAGGTGGCATCGGACGGCGTGGCCGCCCTCGAGGCATTCGCCAGGCATGAGCCAGACCTCATTCTGCTGGACCTGATGCTGCCCCGGGTCTCCGGTATCGACGTCTGCCGGGAGATCCGTTCGCGCTCCGATGTCCCGATAATCATGGTCACGGCCAAGGGGGCAGAGATCGACACGGTTGTCGGCCTCGAGATCGGTGCCGACGACTACGTGACCAAGCCGTACCGGTTGAGAGAGCTGGTCGCCCGGATGAGGGCGGTGCTCAGGCGCACAGGAGAGAGCACCGAACAGGAATCCCCGGAGTGGGGCGGTGCAACGGCAGTGGTCGTGGGTGACGTGAGCGTCGACACGGAACGCCACGAGGTGATTGTGCGCGGAGAGGCCGTCACCATGCCTCTGAGGGAGTTCGAGCTGTTGGCCGTGCTGATTCAAAACGCTGGTCGGGTGCTGACCCGGGAAGTGCTGATCGACAGCGTCTGGGGCGACGACTATGTGGGCGACACCAAGACCCTGGACGTCCATGTGAAGCGGGTCCGTGGCCGCATAGAGGTGGATCCCCGGAAGCCCGAGCGCATTGTCACCATCAGGGGCCTCGGATACAAGTACGAACCCGGGCGGCCCTGAGAGCCCGTCCCGTAGCCTTGGGCCGTGGACTCAGCCGCCCAGCCCGCACCTCGCCCTGTAGCCAGCCCGTTCACGAGGCTGGCCCGGACCCACGCTCTGGGGGCGATGTCGGACGCCATGATTGCCGTTGCGCTTGCCGGGTCGATCTTCTTTTCCATCTCCCCTGATGCCGCCCGCTGGAGGATCGGCCTCTACCTGGTGCTCACGATCGCACCCTTTGCCGTGGTCACCCCGCTGATCGGGCCCCTTGTGGACCGCATCCGTGGTGGTCGCAGGGGAATGATCCTCTTCACCGTGCTCGGCCGGGCCGCCCTTGCATACCTCATGGCGAGACACATTGACGGTCTGCTCCTGTTCCCCGAGGCATTCGGATTCCTGATACTCCAGAAGGGCTACTCGGTAGCCAAGAGCGCCGTTGTTCCCAAGCTCGTCAGGTCCGATCTGGAGTTGGTTGAGGCCAACTCCAAGCTGGCGCTGCTGAGCGCTATCAGTGGCATGGTCGGAGCCGGCATTGGCGGCCTCGCGATGCTCGGTGCGTCCTCGTGGGCTGCCAATGCTGCGATGGTCGGCTTCGTGGCCACCGCCCTGTTCGCCGTTCAGTTGCCGCGCATAACGGTTGCGGATCAACCGGCTTCGGCAGATGAGCGGGCTGAGTTGAGACAGGCCGGGATTCTCATGGCCGCCTCCGCTATGGCGATGTTGCGTGCAGCGGTGGGTTTCATGACGTTTCTGCTGGCATTCGAGTTCCGGGGAGGCGAGGAGGGCCTCAGCATTGATGGCCCCGGTAGGGCCGTGGGAGCTGCGGTCGGCGTGGCGCGTGGTCAAGACATCCTCGGTAGTCCCGGTGCACCGGTCTGGCACTTTGGAGTAGTTCTCGTGTGTGCAGGTGTCGGTGCACTGTTCGGTGCATGGTTCGCACCGCGCCTTCGCCGGACGGCCGGCGAGGAGATGATCATCACCGGTGTTCTCGTGGCCGCAATGCTTGGTGGTGTCGCGGCCAGTTGGCTCGGGGCTCTCAGGGGGGCGATGGTCCTGGCGCTGATGGTGGCGGGTTCGTCGGCCGCCGCCAAGCTGGCCTTTGACTCGTTGGTACAACGTGATGCACCTGATGCGAACCATGGCCGAACGTTCAGCAGGTTCGAGGGCCGCTTCCAGTTGAGTTGGGCGGTTGGTGCGTTCGTGGCGGTTGTGGTTCCGCTGCCGACCGAGATCGGTTATGGGCTCGTGGCCCTGGGTACTGGACTCGCCCTCGTGTGGTACCTGGCAGGGTCACGGGCAGCCAGGAGGACCGACACGCCGGTTGACCCCGACCGTCCAGATGGCCAGCTCGGCTTCTGGCACCAGGAGGACGGAGACGAGCCTCACCTGTGAGGGCGGGCTACGGCTGGGTGGCGGCTGCGTCCGGGCCGTCGGTGTCCACGTCCAGGTCGAGCCGGGCCAGCCAGAGGCCCGGTGCCTCCACCTCGTTCGGTGTCGGCAGGTGGGACTCCCTGGCCCACAGACGCTCCAGGGCGTCGGGCCCGGCCCGTTCGACAACGCCGGCGATGAATGCACTGCCGCGATCCACCTGGGTCTGGGTCAGGTTCAGGCCCAGAATCCGTTCGACAAACCGGTCGGCACTGCTGGTCTCGACCCTCCTTCGCCGAAGTGCCTCGGTAACCATCGGGTACGTCGCGATCAGGCGACCACCGATCTCGTCCATCACGTGGTCCACGTAGCCGATGATGACCGATACCAGCGATTCGATTCTCGGCTGAAGCACATCCTGATCAGGTGACCTGACTGCTCCCAGGACCATCTCGGGATCAAGAATCTGTTGGAGCTGCGCTATGGCATCGGGTCCAGCCATCGGGTCGATGTCACCCAGGTGCTGTTCCAGCTCGGACGGGTCGTTTCGAAATGCACCAGCGTGGCTGGTCAGTAGGTCGGTGAGGGTCTCACCCACGTGGGGGACGCTGAGGACGCTGTGGTGGGTGAGTTCGTGCAGGCACACCCAGAGCCGCAGGTCGGCGGCCGGGATGCTCCAGTCGGTTGCAAAGGCCTCGATGTTGGGGACGATCAACATGAGGCGGTCGGCATTAGGCGAGGTCGGGTCCACGGGGATCGGCAGGTCGTAGGTGCCGAGGTTCCGGAAGCCGAGGCGACCGACCATCGTTCCCGTTGTCAGGTTTGACAGCAGAGGAGCCATTGCCTCCATCAACCCGGACAGCCATGCGGCAGTCGGGTCTCCGCCGGGGTCGGCCTGTGGTTCGTGGTGGGTGTCGGGCCCGCCGTGTAGGGACCCGGACACCCGACCGAGCAGCGGTAGAAGCGTGTCGACCATGCGCCCTGCCCAGACTGCCCGGGAGACCGGTTCGACAGTCACCGGTCCCCTCCGTCCTGCCGGGAGGCCGGTCTGGTCGGCGACATGGAGTTCTGCGACCCGTGCGAGGGCCTCGTACTCCATTCGAACCGTCGGATCCACGTTTGGTTCGCTCTCACCGCCGGTAGCGATCGTCATTGCCAGCTGGCGTGCAGCAGACGCGTCTGTGCCCTGATTCTCCATGGCTTTCAGAGCCCCTCCGAACATGTCTCCGAAGGAGCCACCGAAGACCTGAGCCATCAGGTCTTCGAGTGAGGGATCTTCGTCGTCGGGTTCAGGCATCTCAGGTAGGTCCACGGTGGCATCGTAGGGCCATGTCACGGTGCGCTCACATCGGTTCTGTTGTCATATCGACAGTACGCAGGGGCTGCCGTCGATCAGCCGGGTGGTGGTCGTACCATGACGGCGATGTCATCCGTGGCGCCAGTCGAATCTGATACCTGGCTCGGCCTAACTGAGGAACCTCTCCCCGTTGAGGAGGTCCTCAGGTGGGCGGGCCGACCCGACTGTGGTGCCGTGGTTCTGTTCAGTGGGAACGCACGGGACCATGCCGAGGGACGCGCGGATGTGACCGGGCTCGTGTACGAGGCCTACGAGGAGCACGCAGAACCCAGGCTCCTTCGCGTGGCCGACGAGGCACGTAGGCGATGGCCGGCAGTCGCCCGAATCGCGCTGCTGCACCGGGTCGGTTCTGTCCCGATCGGCGAGGCTGCCGTAGTGGTCGTCGCGTCCTCCGCCCATCGCGGTGAGGCGTTCTCGGCGGGACGCTTCTGCATCGATGCCGTGAAGGCAACCGTGCCCATCTGGAAACTTGAGACCTGGGACGGTGGCGAGCACTGGGGAACCGATGCTCAGCATCTTGTCGACCTCGACGACCTGGAATGGCCTCCCGATACCACCGGGTCTGGATCTGGCGACGTTTCTGGAGACCAGAAATGAACTCCAGCCTCGTGTTCCTCTTCGGCGCCGTGATCATGGCGGGACTGGGGTCAACCCTGGTCTGGCTGTTGAGCCGTCCCCGGAAGCAGAGCGTCGACCCAGACGAGTTCCGGAGGACCCTGCGCAATCTGAACAGCGATCAGCACCCCGGTGCGCACAGTTCCAGCGCAGTCCGGATGATCGGAGACGACGAGTCCGGGAAGACCGGCGGTTCGGCCTGAGATGGCACGCGACCTGGCAATCGACCTCGGAACGGCGAACACCCTCGTCTACACGCGGGGTGAGGGTGTTGTTCTGGCTGAACCATCGGTGATCGCCATGAACCAACAGTCGGGTGAGGTCCTGGCGATGGGTCGTGAGGCCTGGAAGATGATCGGACGGACACCAGCTCACATCGTGGCCGTCAGGCCACTCCGGAAGGGTGCCATCACGGACTTCGACGTGACCCAGAGGATGGTGCGGCTACTGCTCGAACGGGTCGGTGTGAGCCGGCTTAACCGTCCCAAGGTGCTCGTATGTGTGCCCTCTGCGATCACTGCGGTCGAGCGACGTGCGGTAACGGAAGCCGCCAAGAGCGCCGGCGCGGCTGATGCACAGTTGATCGAGCAGCCGCTGGCAGC
>JGI26238J51125_1000519_pt1 | contig 13881 bp, 15 predicted proteins | sample SaaInlV_100m_DNA_FD_51125 | JGI IMG/M metagenome (IMG submission 51125) | reverse complement strand
GACCACCTACTTGTTGCTGGTTTTGCTATATCATGAAATAAAGCTGATAGCCTTATCTCTAAAGACCAACCTTTCTCTGCAGAATGCTGAACGGAACGCAGATTGTGCTCCCAAACAGTAAAAGCGTGAGCTTGGTTTTGCTTCACACCAATTCCCTCTTCTATTTCAGGTACAACAAACTGTAAAACCTCCATTTCATGAGCTAATTCCAATGCCTCCATAGGTTTATTTGACATAATTATCCTTACAAATTCGTCTTTGATTCGCTCTTTTGCTATCTTTTCTAGCATTTTAGCGTCTTTTTTTATAGATTCTTTAGTCTTTTCTTCTATTTTAAAGCCTAATTCAGCAGAAATACGTATTGCACGGAGTATTCTAAGAGCATCTTCACTAAAACGTACATCTGGGTCCCCTATCGCCCTCACAGTCTTACTATCTATGTCTTTTTGACCTTCATGTAAATCAATAATCTGTCCTTTACTCTCGTTGTACGCAATTGCATTGATTGTAAAGTCACGTCTTTTAAGATCATGTTCAATAGAATCGCTAAACTCTACGGAGTCTGGTCTTCTAGAATCTGAGTACTCTGACTCTAGCCTGTAAGGAGTTACTTCAACAACCTTAAGGGTTTCGTCCTCTACGTCATCGTTTACCACTCCTACTGTGCCATAATCGTTATTATAATAAGTGTTATCAAACAACTTCTCTATCTCTTCTGGCTTTGCATTTGTGGTTACGTCCCAGTCCTTAGGAGCTTTACCTATAAGTAAGTCTCTCACACAACCACCGACAATATACGCCTCAAAACCAGCGTTTTCTATGGTTTTTGTTACATGTGAAACCTCTTTCGGTATATTAAATTTATCAATTTTTGACATTAATTCTTTAATGATTACAAATCTGTGCGGATAGGGAGAATCGAACTCCCGTTTCATCCTTGGCAAGGACGTGTTCTACCACTAAACTATACCCGCAATATGTTTATTATATCTTTTTATTGTTTTATTTCAAAATCTATGTTTTTACGCATAAATACTATATAATATATTACATAGCACCCGTGGTGAAATGGATATCATGACTGACTTCGGATCAGTTGTTGTGGGTTCGAATCCTGCCGGGTGCACACTTCGACAAGCTCAGTGCAGGCCAGAACGTCCTTAATGTCCTGCCCTTTAAGTCTTATAAGATTAGCTAGAAACAACACTATCCTGTGCATAACTGTGGATAAAACTGTGGACATGTGTATAAGGGACAAAGTTGCCTAATAGCTAATTTACACGTCTTTTTAGTAAAATACGCCTGCCTGCCGGCAGGCAGGGCTTAAAATATAGCTTTTTAAAGACAAAAGGTCATATAATAGACACAATAAACACATAATGATGTTTCACGTGAAACATCTTCAATAAGTTACACATGTAACATTAAATCTTATGGGATCTAAGACAGATAAGCAAAAAGTGGGAGAAACTGGTGAAAATGTAGCTTGTAGGTTCCTTATGAAACATGGATTTGAGATAGTTGAGAGAAATTATTGGAAAAAATGGGGAGAAATAGATATTATCGCCAAATCCTTCGACAAAGCTCAGGACAGGGAAATCGTGAGATTTATAGAAGTTAAAACTGTTTCATGTAAAACATTAGTTGATGTTACACGTGGAACAGATACCTATAGGCCAGAGGATAATATACATCCGTGGAAACTAAAGCGCTTGTCTAGAACTATACAGACCTATTTACTTGAAAAGGGGAATGACGACATAGANTGGCAGTTTGATGTAATNGCNATATANCTAGANATGTCCAATAANAANGCNNNNGTGAACTTCTTAGAAGANATAGTTATATAGGACAAAATGTTGAGTTTATTGAANAAATAACTTATACTAATAAACATTGTACGGGGTGTAGCATAGTGGTAGTGTACTCGGTTTGGGACCGAGCGGCCCGAGTTCGATTCTCGGCTCCCCGAAAATTAAATAAAAGAAAACCCCCGGAATTCGTGCTGAATTCCTAAGGGTTTATAACTACAATTACATAAGGTCCGCCAGACCTTTTTTAAAAGGGATTAAATCCCAACTACATTAAACGTTTGCTGGCTGCTCTTTTGCTGACGCCTCAACTTCATCTGTTACAATCTTTGACTCGAAGTTGGTCTTATCCAGAACCTTGTCGAGTAATGTAGGCAGGTCATTTACGATAATCGGCCCTATTACTGTGACATTTTCATTACCTTTGTGATCTATCATCTTATTGATGAGATCCATAACCGGATTTTCGGCATCTTCTTTGCCGGCATCTTTGCAAGTAACAATCACGGGCGTTTTAGCATCCAGAGACCTGGAAAGAAGTGTAATAAAACCACCAGAAGCTTTTGCGATATCTTTGATATCGATATCAAGCTCAGGCCAAGTGCTTATGTCAAGCATGATGGCATCGATGGTGTTAATCGCGTCCGTTTTTAACAGACCTTTACCTTCACCTGTGGTTTCTACAAAGACTGTATCAAATTTACCTGAAGCGATAGCTTCAATTTGATCTTTCAGATCACTGTTGTGAATACCTGCAAATAATGTTTTTTTCAATCTGTTCTTTTTTGTTCCTGTCGTCATAAAACCAACTCCTTATTGTAGATACTATGTTAAGAAAATATAATCAATTATAAGATTCTGATTGTGGTCGTGGCGGACCTATGTAATATTCAACTGTAATGTACTATGAAGGTACTACCATATCACATACTCCAATATGGTGTCAAGGGTTTTGTGTATAAATAGGGTATTTGCAAAATACCGCAATATATTATAGAATATGTCAATAAATACGTAAATATGACTAATTTTATAGAAAATATCAATTTCGCGACGCAATACCTAGGTAATTCAGTACTTGATTATGCTAAAGCTTTAGGGCTTTTCATAATCCTACTCATAGCTTTCAAGGCTATTCAGTACATAATCCTAAAAAGACTAGGGAAGCTAGCCAAAAAGACCAAGACAGACATAGACGACACTCTTATAGATATCACAAAGAGCCTAAGACCTTCGTTTTATTGGTTCTTAGCGTTTTTCTTTGCAGTTAAGTTCTTAACCCTAAGCGTACTTGCTACGAAGGCTATAAGCGGTATTTTGGTCATTTGGGCTGTGTATCAGATCATCAAAGCTGTTCAAATACTACTTAACTACATACTTAATAAAAAATTCACCAAAGAGGATAATCCGAGCACAAAAGCAGCTATCATATATGTAAATATGATAGCAAAGTTCTTGCTTTGGGCAATAGGGCTTTTACTTATACTTTCAAACCTAGGGATTGATGTTACATCTCTCATCGCAGGGCTTGGTATCGGAGGTGTCGCAATAGCATTTGCACTTCAAAATATTTTGTCTGACCTTTTCAGTTCGTTTGCGATTTACTTTGATAAGCCATTCCAAATAGGGGACTTTATAGTGTCAGGAAGTCACAGCGGAACCGTAGAGAAGATCGGCATCAAAACTACTCGCATAAGAGCGCTCCAAGGAGAGGAGATAGTGATCTCAAACAACGAACTCACAGGTGCGCGCGTACAAAACTTCAAAAAGATGGAAAAGAGGCGAGTAGTTTCTTCTTTTGGGATACTTTATGAGACTCCAATAGAGAAAATAAAAAATATAAAACAAATAGTAAAAAATATTTTTAACAATTTAGAAAATACAGAACTTAGTAGGGTTCATTTTAAACAACTTGGGGATTTCTCTCTTAATTTTGAAGTTGTCTACAACATAACAACGGGGGACTACAACACATACATGGACGCTCAAGAAAAATTCAACCTTGCTCTTATGGAAGCGTTTGAAAGCGAAGGAATAGAGTTTGCATACCCAACTCAAAAACTTTTCGTAGCAAAATAATTACTTATCTAACTCATCTACCAACAACTGCGTGAGAAGAGGTGCTATGTTCTCATTGAATATATCTGCTTTTGCAGAGACGTCCCCAATAAGCAAAGACTGCAGATTAAATATCATTTCTTTTGTAAAGCTTGTATTTATATGTTCTATAGTGATCGCACGTAAGTCACGGTCACCTGTATTTTCCGCGACAGTACTTGTCACGATGATTCCAACTAGTTCGTTTTTGTCGTTTACTACAGCGCCACCAGAAGAACCCTGCTGTGCTACCACGCTGCCACCTAGCGAAAACAGGTCTAATGTGCCGTCTCTAAAAGTAAACACTTCCATGATCTGTGTTACTGCAGAACTTATATATAAATTTCTAGATATTACGATACCACTTAGAAAACCAGCTGGATAACCTGCAAGCAGGACATTGTCTCCTATGGCGACGTTGCTAGTATCATAAAGCAAAGGAATGAAAGAAAATTTTTCTGGAATAGTCTTTGTAGGGTCTGTGCGTCCTGTTATAAGTAAAAGTGCAAAGTCATTCTCTCCTGTACCTTTAGGCTCTTGCTGAATAATACCGTTTGCATTTTCCTTTACCCATGACGGCGATATGAAGACAAGCTTTGCTTTGTAAAGTGGTCGAGCAGGAGAGCCTGAACGCACAACGCAATTAATAAAATCTTCTACAAGATAATCTTTAAGTAAAAAGTACTGTGCCACGTGCGCATTAGTAAGGATAATTCCTCGTTCGTCTATGACAACTCCACTTCCTGTAATTGGTTTAAACGAGCCGCCGCTTTTTGTAGTACAAAAAATATTTACAAGCGCATCTCTAGTAACTTCATTGATAGTTGAGAACGATAATTGAGGGACTTCTTCTGCCTGCACGACCTCTACCTGCTCTGTCATGACCTCCTCTGGTATCTCTGCTATTATCTCAACCTTTTCTTCTACGACAGGTATTTCTTCTATTATTTGCTCAGTTTTTACAACCTCTTCCACCTCCTGGACCTCTTCTTCTACCAAAACCTTCTTATCCTGAGCTTCGTCGAAGGATTCTAAGGTGTCTATATTTGGTTTTTCCACCGCTTCAAAAGCTACCTCGTTTGGCGCATAGAAGAAAGCAGCCAAAAGTATTACCACAGCCCCCATTAAAATAAAATAAACGGTTGATTTCATAGTCTTATTTGTATTGTACCATTGTTTTATAAGAGATTGACTATGCCTCATAAATATCGTGGGGTATTGACAAATATTTCCATTCGTGTATACTATAGGGTATAGAAACTTAGGGTTTCCCTGAGTTTTTGTTTGTTTATAAGCAAGTTTAAATACGTCTTTTAGGCACATTTGAGCTTTAATAAAATAGATTTTATGGAAGAGAACACAAACGTAGAAGGAGAAGCTGTAGAAAATACAGATGCTCCTGCAACAGAAGGTGCAGAAACTGCAGCTCCTGAAGCAACTGACGAAGCAACAGCATAGTCAAAAACAAAATCCATCGCTTTGGCGATGGATTTTGTTTTTTATCTGTGCGGGTAGGGGGAATCGAACTCCCGTTTACTGCTTGGAAGGCAGTCGCTCTACCACTAAACTATACCCGCATTGATATGAATAATAACAGATTTTTAAGATTTTTAACAGTATTAGTATAATAAACAACAAAACCCGCCAGATTGGCGGGTTTTGTTGTTTCCTCTAGAGAAAAACTTTATTTTACTGCGTCTTTTAGAGCTTTTGCTGCTCTGAACTTAGGAATTCGCATTGCTTGAATCTGAATGCTTTCTCCTGTACGAGGGTTTCGCCCTTGGCGAGCTGCTCGCATTTTTGTTGAGAAAATCCCAAGACCTGCTAGTGACACTTCGTCACCGCCTTTTAGGCCTTCTACGACAGAATCAACTACCATATCAACTGCCTTTTCTGCTTGAACCTTTGTACCTCCAAGCATTTCATGAACTTTTTCTGCAATTATTGCTTTATTCATATTATGTAATGGTGTGAATTTATGTACTTCTAAACTCGACCGTTTTATTACTTACTAGATAATTATATAGTAAGCCACTATTTAAGCAATACCCTATGAGATATCTGTGGAAAACCTATTTTACTCCCCAAGGACCCTCCTCCGCTCCACTTCGTTACGCCGAGGAAAGTCCTTCTTCCGTAAAATACTACCGTGCGTATTCTACTGACCGTGATTCACGTATAACGTTCACTTTTATCTCTCCTGGGTACTTTAGATCCTCTTCTATTTTGTGGGCTATGTCTTTCGCCATGTTTTTTGCTTCTAAGTCTGTTACTTTCTCTGGTGTTACAAACACACGCACTTCACGCCCTGCTTGAATCGCATAAGACTTCTCTACACCTTTGTGTGTGTTTGCGATTGCTTCTAGTTCTTCAAGTCGTTTCAAATAATTCTCTACTGAATCACGACGCGCACCAGGGCGTCCACCTGAGATAGAGTCTGCAACTTGTACGATGACAGACTCGGTTGTCTCGTACGGATACTCTTCATGATGCGACTGCATTGCTTTTATTATTTCTTCATTGGCTCCAAACTTTTGTAAGATCCTTCGTCCGATCTCTACATGCGTACCTTGTACTTCATGGTCCACAGCTTTACCAAGGTCGTGAAGTAGTGCTCCCGCCTTTGCGACAGCTACATCTGCGCCAAGCTCTTCTGCAAGCATGCCTGCGATGTGCGCCATCTCTATTGAGTGTTGCAAAACATTCTGCCCATAACTTGTACGGAAGAATAATCGCCCCAAAATAGAAATTATTCGTGGGTCAAGACCAAGTACACCGACTTCAAACACAGCCTGCTCTCCCTTTTCTTTAATTATCTTATTAACGTCTTCTTTTGATTTCTCTACTACCTCCTCTATCTTTGCTGGTTGTATCCTACCGTCTATGATCAAGGTTTCAAGTGCTACACGAGCCACCTGACGCCTTACAGGGTCAAATGAAGAGATGGTTATAGCACCTGGTGTGTCGTCTATTATCACGTCCACGCCTGTAGCCTTTTCAAAGGCTTTAATATTCCTTCCTTCTTTACCAATAATCTTTCCTTTTATTTCGTCAGACGGCAAACTTACATTTGTAGACATCACATCAGCAGGTACTGCATTACCAAGCCTGTGTATTGCAGACGTTAGTATTTCTTTTGCTTTCTTTTCTAGCACTTCTTTACCGGCAACTTCTACTTTTTGTATTCGTGTAAGGATGTCTGCTTCGTATTCCTTCTCTGCCATACTAAGAAGCTCTTCTTTCGCTTCTTCTGTCGTAAGTTTTGAAATCTTTTCAAGTTCTGCGTGCTTTACTTTATCCATTTCATCCACTCTCTCTTTTACAGACCTCACATCTTCTATTTTTTTCTTAATACTTACTACCTCCTTATCAATATCAACTTGCCGTTTGTCTAAGAACTCTTCTTTCTTGATAAGTCGGTCTTCATTCTTCTGCGCTTGCTCTTCTTTTCCTTTTAATTCAACTTTTAATTCCTGTATCGCTTCTTTGGCTTTTTGTTCTGCACTTGCTGTGATTCTTTTTGAATCCTCTTTTGCTTCAAGCATCATTTGCTTGATCTCCAGCTCCATAGAACCTTTCTTTCCTAAAGAAATTATCCAACGCAAGAAATAACCGAAAGCGATTCCGATTACTCCTGCAAGAGATAGCAGTACTAATACTATTTTTAATGACATATAAGCGGAAGCCCCGCTAGTCGCGATTTAATTGCTTGCACAAAAACACACAAGTGGTTTTCTGTGACTATATTTAAGATTTTTTAACGATGATTGTTTTTCTTTCCGAAAATACTGCATAAATCAATTAACTAACGAAGTTTCAAATTTAATTTTTAAAATAATTGTACATGAGTTGTACGTAAGTACTTTACCACGATTTGAGCTAAAACGCAAAAATACCTCGTTTCTTGCAGAAACGAGGTATTTTTGCGTTTTTATGTTGGTTTTTACTTCAAAACCTCATCTACAATGCCGTATTTCTTAGCATCGTCTGAGCTCATATAGAAGTCTCTTTCTACGTCTTTTTCTATTTCTTTAAGAGTTTTACCTGTATTTTTAACCAAAATCTTATTTAGTCTATCGCGAGTACTTAGGATATGTCTTGCTGTAATATCAATATCAGTCGCTTGACCTTGTACACCACCCCACGGTTGATGAATCATGACCTCAGCATTCGGAAGAATGTATCTCTTACCTTTCTTACCAGCTGAAAGCAATAAAGAGCCCATTGAAGCTGCAATACCAACACACACAGTGGAAACATCCGGCTTTATATGATTCATTGTATCCATAATAGCCATCCCTGAAGTAATGGAGCCTCCTGGAGAGTTAATATATAGTGAAATATCCTTCTTTGGGTCTTCAGATTGTAAAAATAGTAGCTGAGCTATGACAATATTCGCTGTGTCGTCTTCAATGGGTCCACTTAGGAAGATTATTCGCTCTTTAAGTAGGCGAGAGTAGATATCAAAAGCTCTTTCTCCAAATTGTGATTTTTCTATAACTGTTGGTATTAACATATTTAATTTATTAGCTTAATTAGACCCTAAATATAACACATATTGCCATATCTGGCAAATTTTTAATAAAAAGACAAGCCACAGGATTTTCTTATATCCTGTGGCTCTTTAAAACACTCATTTAATCCTCCTCCTTTTTACTGGTTACCAAGAATTATTCTTAGTTTATAAAGATTTGTGCTGAGATGTCGATTTTTTTCATTATTCTTCGGATCAAATGCGTATTCGACAAAATCCCTAAATACTGAAATAGCTCTGAAGCTCTCCTCTAGTTCTATGTATTCATTGTCATCTTTATACTCACACGGCCCAAAGACTATACCCACAACCACGACATAATGTCTCGCTTCCTCCCAAACCTCAAGAATTTCCCTTAAGTGCCCTCCTGTAAAGATGCTTTTTTTATACTTCTTAGCAAGACCTAAAAGACTCTCTAGAGATTTTTCAACATTCTCACGTGACTGTTCGTACTTAGGGTCCTTTACCCACTCCTGCTTTGCTATATTACTTAACGTCTTAGTGGATTTTGTACTTTTATTTTCCTTTTCCATAGCTTACACTCTCCCCAAAAGGTTATTTGATTATTGATTGTCAATTTCCAAGATTTCCTACTTCTGAGAGAACGATACTACAGTGCCACAAAATGTCAAGTGTTTTACGCTAAAATCCCTGCTTTTTTCATTAAATCAAGTATTTCCGCTTTATAATCAGCGTGCTCTAGGTTTCCGGCGCCTTTTTTGGCGAAGAATATAGCTATATGATTGTCTTTTGTCTTTACAGAGCGAGATATATGCCGCCCTCGGCGCTTAAATAGATTACGTTTCACCGCCTTTTTGATGATTTTCCCAGAAACGACAAAATAAAAGGCACTTTTGCCGATTTCAGGTACGGAAAGCACTTTTATAGACATATGAGGGGAGTGAGAACCTTTCCCTTTCTTCAAAACCTCTGAAAACAACTGTTTTATATTGATTTTAGTCATATTTATAGTTAAAACCCGCCGAGGCAAGCCTCGGCGGGTTTTCTTTATACAGCCAGCTTAGCTCGCCCTTTAGCTCGTCTGCGAGCAATCACATTTCTTCCTCCAGAAGTTCTACCCCTCACTAGGAATCCGTGAGTTTTTGCTCTTTTTCTTACTTTTGGTTTATATGTTTTTGACATAGTTTTTAGTATGAGTATTTAGTATGAGTATTTAGTATGTGTATATAGTATTTTAAGCCTTATCCATAGCCGATTTTATCAATCCTGAAATTAATTTCGATATTAATTCGATCTTCTCTTCAGAACTGTTTACGTAATCTTCTTTAATAAAATCAAGGTCTTTAGCTATATATAGCTGGCTTTGTAGTTCAAACAATGACCCTTTAGCTATAGAATAGAATCTAACCTTATCTTTAGCTGTATTTCTACCAAAACCCTCTGCGATATTAGAAGTAATAGAAACAGCGCATCTGCGCATCTGGCTTATTAAACCAAATTTTTCCTCAGAAGGAAACTCTTTTGTTATTTTATATATTTCTATAACAAAAACATGTGCTTCTTTCCAAACCTTTAAATCTGTAAATTTTCGTATTTTTATAGATACTTCTTCCATATTCGTAGTCGTATACTTATACGTATACTAAATACTTATACACACGTTACTAACATATTATTAACATATATTATGATTTATATCAAGTTACATTTTTTTCTTATAACTATATAATGAAGGTAATCTTTTTAATTTTCTAAAAAATTTATGAATGAAACTATCAACGAAAATGTAATAGACGAAGTAGACGTAAAAGCATTATGGGAAAACACCCTCGTTGACATAGAACTTGAAATATCTAAAGCAAACTTCAGTACATGGTTTAAAAACACCCACGTCATAAAGGTAGAAGACGACATGGTGTACCTAAGTGTAGAGAATGCATTCGTAAAAGACTGGCTTTACAAGAAATACCACAAAACAATACTAAAAATCCTAAGAAACTTCGTCCCAAGTGCTCGCGGACTTGAATACGTAATAAAAAAAGACGACAAGAAAGAGGAGGGCGGGGAAATCAAGCATAATGTTAACAAAGAATTACCTTTAAGTGATTTTTATATCAATAAAGAAGACAATCTAAACCCGAGGTACATCTTTGACACATTCGTCGTCGGTTCATTTAACGAATTAGCACATGCTGCGTCACAAGCAGTTGTGGAAAAACCGGGGATAGTGTACAACCCACTGTTTGTTTACGGTGGCTCAGGTCACGGTAAGACACACCTTATCCAATCAATAGGGAATCAGCTTAAGAAGAGGAATCCAAACACAAAAGTGTTCTACACTACCTCAGAAAAGTTTGCGACAGACTACATAAGTGCTGTGCGAAGCAATAAAGTGAACACGCTTTTTAAAGAAAAGTATAGAAAGTACGATGTTCTTATATTGGACGACATCCAATTCCTCTCAAACATGGACAAGACTCGTGAAGAGTTATTCCATTTATTTAACTCACTTTACGATGACAACAAACAGATTATTTTCTCATCTGACAAGCACCCCAACTTCATACCAAACCTAGAAGACCGCTTAAAATCAAGGTTTTCTGCAGGTATGATCATAGACATACCGTCTCCTGACAGTGAGTCTCGTATGGCTATCATTAAGCTCAAAGCACAACAAAACAAATTGATCATAAGCGACGAGGTGGTGAGCTACCTTGCTACAAACATCCAGGGCAACATTCGTGAGCTAGAAGGCATCCTTAACTCTATAATCTGCCAGTCACAACTCAAAAGTAAAGTCCTTACATTAAGTGACGTGAAGAATCTTATCAAAAACAATGTAAAACCTAAAAAATCTGTTTCTGTAAAAGATGTTATCAAGCAAGTTGCAGAGTTTTACAATTTAGAAGAAGATATTATTTACAAAAAGACTCGTGTGAAAGAAGTTGTGAAGCCAAGACAACTCATAATGTACATACTTAGAGAAGACTTTAACGTTTCTTACCCTACTATCGGGCAGAAGCTCGGTGGGAGAGACCACACGACAGTTATTCACTCATGTGAAAAGATTAAGAACGATTTGAAAGTGGATAGTATGCTCATAAAAGAGGTCGAGCAGATCAGAGCGATGTTGAGTTAATGTGGATAAGGTTGTGAATAAGTTCTGTATAAAATTATGTATAAACTTTGTATAAGTATTCAGTAAAAAAACGAATATTAAAAACAAGAAAGTTATCCTACAGTAGAAAACATTTTATACAGAACTTACTAACAAGAAAATGTGGATTAGAAACAAGTAAAGTGCGTTTAAGAATATATAAAAGAGAAAGTTATGCACATATCCACAGCACTAATAGTAATAGTAATAAAGTAAATTAATACAAATAAACTATAACTAATAAAATATGAAAATAGAATGCACAAAAGAAAATTTAGTAGAAAGTATAGCAGTTGCTGAAAAGATCAGTGGTAAAAACTTAACGCTACCTGTTTTGAATAACTTACTACTAGAGGCTAAGGGTGACAAGTTCTTCATACGTTCTACAAACTTAGACTTAGGTGTAGAAATAGAAGTACAGTGTAAGGTCCATCGTGAGGGTACAGTGGCAGTATCGGGCTCGGTCCTCCATGGGCTCGTTTCGACACTTTATAATTCAAATAAAGTAAATCTGGAAGTTGTGAACAATAATTTGGTAGTTTCTACAGATTCTAACAATGCTCTTATCAAAACAGTACCTCATGACGACTTTCCAACACTTCCAACAGTAGAAAGTAGTAAAAACATCAATATTAAAGCCATAGATTTCATAAATGGTCTCAAATCAGTGTGGTATAGCGCTTCTATATCATCTATCAAGCAAGAGCTTTCAAGTGTATATATTTATAATAATGACAGTAAAATAGTCTTTGTTTCTACTGATTCCTTTAGGTTAGCCGAAAAGACTATACAAATTAAGGATAAAATAGACGATTTTGAACCGATTTTGATACCACTTTCTAATATAGGGGAGATTATAAGGGTTTTAGAGTATGTTGGTGGTAATATCGACATAAAATTAAGTAATAATCAGATTTCTTTCATTTCAGACAAGATTTACCTTACTTCTCGCCTTATAAATGGTAATTTCCCTGATTATAAACAGATTATCCCCAAAGAATATACGACAGAAGCGGTTATTTTAAAGCAAGATATGGTAAATACTCTTAAAAATACTAATGTTTTCTCAGATAAGTTTAATCAGGTGAGTTTTAGTGTTAATCCAGCAGAAAAGACATTTACAGTAAGTTCAAAGAATGAAAACATAGGGGAGGTGACGGATGCTGTGGATAGTGCGATAACAGGTGAAGGTCTTAATATTAACTTTAATCATAAATACATCTCAGATTGCTTCCAGTCCATAGCTCAAGACAGTGTATCGTTTGAGTTTGCAGGGTTGAGTAAGCCTGTAGTAGTTCGCGGCGTGGGGGATCCAAGCTTTTTCTATCTTGTGATGCCGATGAATAAATAAATCGCGGAAAAGGTCTTTTATTGTTTTACTTCTTCCCACCTACGCTTCGGCTTTGGCGGACAGGCCAATCTTCGATTGTGAGTTTTGAGCCGCGGTGTTTTATTACTGCCTTTTCATTTTACCCCCCCCATCTTCGGACTTGACAAGAGGGCTATATATTGTTATAATATATATAGCAAGTCAAATTTTAATTCAAGGGGCTCTTTACAAAAAAGGCGGTATAATAAAATCATGAAAAATAAAACTACTATCAGAAAAGCTACTGTGAAAGATTTAGATGATATCTTGAAATTAAATCTTCTTTTATTCAGAAATGAGCATAAAAAGTTTGATAAAAGTGTTGATCTAAAATGGACATACGGTAAGGAAGGAAAAAAGTATTTTAAAGACAGGGTAGTTAAGAGGAATGGTTTTGTAGAAGTTGTAGCATGTGACGGCAAAGTAGTTGGATATATTGTTGGAGGTATATCAGAGAGAGTGTCGTATCGTAAGTCGGCAAAATATGCTGAATTAGAAAACATGCTACTCGATAGTAAATTTAGAGGTCAAGGAATAGGTAGAAAATTAACAAAGAATTTTACAGATTGGTGTAAGAAAAACAAGGTTGATTATGTATCTGTGACAGCTTCAGCTAAAAACAAGCAGGCCGTGGATATGTACAAAAAGTCTGGATTTAAAGATTACAATATAACATTAGAAATGAAGTTGAAGTAAAACCGCGCTTAACAGCCACAGTAATTATTTAAAGCCCTTTACGAATCTTTCGTGTAAAGGGCTTTTTTTATTTGCATTCCACCTAAAAAGACTTTTCCGGAATGAAGGTAAGTGCAATACCGCGTTTTTCTGCTCTACCTGTCCTACCGATTCGGTGTACATAGTCTTCAAATGACCCTGGTAAGTCGTAGTTTATAACATGAGAGACATTGTCTACATGTATTCCACGCGCAGCAACGTCAGTCGCTACAAGCAC
>JGI26238J51125_1000512_pt1 | contig 13976 bp, 18 predicted proteins | sample SaaInlV_100m_DNA_FD_51125 | JGI IMG/M metagenome (IMG submission 51125) | reverse complement strand
AACGAAAAAGGCAACCAAGCGTTTAGACGCTTGACCACAAGAGGAAATCTCTTAATGTTCTGCAGTTTAGAGGGCTTACGCCTTTCTCTTCTTCTTAAATTGTATTTTCTTCATTCAATTGCTTCAGGGAACGGATGTGGAATCATACAGATTTTGATCCAATTCCTCAAGATTTTGCCTCATGTCCTTAAGTTCATTGTTAAATGTCGTACAAAATTCCACATCGTAATATGGATAGTCCAAACAAAATTGTTTTGTATCTATCAGGACTTCTCGCAGACATTCAAAACTATCGCAAAATGATGTCTCTGTATCAATTCTTTGTTTTTCTTGTTTAGCCTCGGCACTACTTGAAGATATCACATCAGTTAGTATGTTGGTTAGCATGATGCCTGTAACAAAAAGAATTCCTATTAAAAACAAAATCAGAGGAAAAAGAATTAATTTCTTCATGGTTATTTTTTTAAAACCTATGTGACTATTTCGTCTAGTCTGTCTTCTTCTTGGGCCCGCTTAATTTCCATAGCGATTCTTCTTCCAACCCCAAATGTCTGGCCATATTGGTATTTTGTATATGGGCTGGTTGTTGCAACAATTGGATTTCCTGGAACTCTTAGTGATACGTCATACACAATTAATTCCAAATCTTTTGTAATTACACTTTGAAGTGAAAACGGTCCAATTATTCCTGGTGCGTATTCTTTTTTGACTGCTGCCACAAATTTATCTCCCATCTTGATCACTTTCTCAAGTAATGACTCCCTGATGCTTGCAGGAGTGTGTCCAACTTCGATATTTTGCAAATCAATATCCATTTCCAATTGTTCCTTTGCAGGCAATGCGTTGTAATCGTGGATGTTAGTTTGAAGCCTTCTCTCGATTCCGATAAAGTCTACTTGATTTGATATCGGCGTGTGGAAGAAATTAAAATTCATGTATGTGCCAATTGCTAATTCCTCTATGCTTGCTTTTTCTAAATCTTTTCTAGCAATCAATCCTTGTTTTATTTTTGCCTCTGACTTTTCCTTATAGTCCTTGTATGATGAAACTGTAAAAAATGCTCTTTCTAACGGCCTCTTTTTTTCCTGAACTTTTACAATGCACGGTTTGTTAATTCTTTTAGGATCTTTGAATAATTTTGGATATTTTATTTTTGCCTTTTCTAACAAGTAGTACTGCCCTTTCTTTGCAGTTCTCTCTTCAGCTTGAAACAATTTTCTGTTTCCAAATATTGGAACTTTAAATGAATCCTCGATTGTTTTGTATCCCAGATACACTGTGAGGGACCTGTGTGGGACTACGATTGTGTTTGTATCCCTTAGCATTTTTTGGTTTTTTGCAGATGCCATGTCTTTGAATTTATTTAAAACTACTATCTCATCTGCAATCCTTCCAAATCTTTGGTATGGTCCTTCCCGTCCTTTTTGACAAAAAACAGCAGTTTGAAAGTTTTCATCTTTTGCTCCGTCCATCACCTCTAAAGCCGAATGGCTTCCTAGCACGCCTATTCTTACATCTGAATAATCATTAACTATCTTCTTTATTTCAGAACTTTTGATCATATTATGCGTAAATACTGGCATCTAATATATGTAAAATCTTAATTTGACGGATCGGAATAAACCACAAGACTTTTTTTCATTACGTTTTAACTTTTAGTATGTTGTACTCTATGGAGCTTCAAATGGCTGGCATAATTTTGTTTACCGCCATGATTGCAGGTGGGATTTCTCTATGGATTAAACGTAGAAAATTAGAAAAAGAATCTATTGAAAAAGAACTTCTTCAACAAGACGTGTCTGAGGATGTCTAATTTCTACCTGGAAATTAATCTTAAATTATCTTTTCAAAACTTATCGTATAAGATTTTAAGCAAAAAAAACATCTTTGGATTATGAGATTTTTGGCAATTATTTTCTTTGTTGCTTTATTCCCAATCACAATTCCTGCATTTGGGGACTTGAATGTGGATATTCTAGTTGATGGTTTAAACAATCCGTGGGAAATTGTTTTTGGCCCTGACGGCGAAATTTACTTTACAGAAAGAGATGGGCGAATATGGAAAATCGGAGAATCTGGAGATGTTAAAGTAATACAAACATTCTCAAAAAGCGGATCAATTGAGGGCGGGACATTGGGTCTTGCATTACATCCAGAATTTGAAAAAAATAAGAAAATTTATGTCTATCAGACAAATTTAGAACTTGAATTTTTTCAAAACAAGGTTTTTAGTTTCATAGTTGACAATAACTCTCTAACACAAAAGCAGATTGTCCTGGATGATATTCCAGGTGCACCGTGGCATGATGGTGGAAGAATTAAGTTTGGTCCTGATGGAAAATTGTACATTACAACAGGGGATGCAATTAATCCTGAATTGGCACAAGATCTATCTTCGCTTGCGGGAAAAATCCTTAGAATTAATCCTGATGGTACGATTCCTGAGGATAATCCCTTTGATTCAAGTTCTGTGTTTTCTTATGGTCATCGTAATCCTCAAGGAATTGCATGGTCTCAAGATGGTATGTTTGTATCATCTGAACATGGACCGTCAGGAGAAATGGGGACTGGACATGATGAAATTAATCTAATTTTAAAGGGCAAAAATTATGGGTGGCCAAAAGTAGTGGGCGATTCATTTGATGACACTTTTGTAAATCCAATCCTGCATAGCGGTCAGACAACATGGGCTCCAAGCGGAATGGTATTTTACGATTCAGAAAAAATTTCTAGTCTGAACGGAAAATTTTTGGTCGGAGCCCTTAGAGGACAACACCTCATGGTTCTTGATATTGCTCAAGATGGTTCTTTAATCAGTGAAGAAAAAATGTTTGAAGGTGAGTTTGGGAGAATTAGAACTGCAGAAATAGGCCCAGATGGCGTTCTGTATCTTCTTACTGCAAATGGAAATAATGATAAGATTATTCGTATATCTGAGGTGGAACTTGAGGATGTTACAAAATTCACATCGAACGTATCTAGTGATGATTTCCCAATACTGTATGTCTTAATTGGAGTTGTAATTGTGGGGATTGCCGCAGTTGCAATTGTAATTAAACGTAAAAATTGATTTAATCTGCGAAAAATTTTTTAGATTTAATTTAGTTTAAATTTTACAGTATGGTGGAACACTTGTTATGACTCGCTCACAAGATTTACAAATACATCTTAATCGTATGTCTGCTGATTTAGAAAATTATCTTACTACCTGGAAAGTAGTTAATGATAAAATTATAATTCAGGATATCTCTGTAGATCTAAATAATTTCATTAGTCTTTCTAAAAACATGGTTATGACTAACCATTCTTCTTCAACTTATTTTCTTGTTGATTTTCAATTTGAATACAATAACACACTAAAATTTTTAGTGATTAAAATTAATCAGGATTTTATTACTTCCCTTGAAAAACAGCACTGTTTTTTTATCTCTGATGGGACCCATGAATTTAAAATTAAAATAATTCCAAATCTTGTTGAAACGTTACTAATTGACTGGTTAAATTATTCTGGAAATTAAATTATTTTTTGTGCCTAGATATTTTTATTTCATCAAAATGATTCCCTTTTCTATGTTTTTGTCCGTTCCTAAAGGATTTAGTATTTATCTGATAATGTTTTTAAATCATCTAGGAGGTAATGGAAGAAAAATGATTAGTAAATTTACTGAAAATATGTCTTATACTAAGTCTATTCAAAATACTATCCATATCAGTACTTGAAATTAATTATTGGAATTACTGGGAGTACTGGTGTTATTTATGGAATTAGAATGTTGGAGACATTAAAAAAATTAGGTGTTGAAACTCATTTGATAATGTCTGAATGGGGGGAAAAATGTATTTCCATGGAAACTGAACATTCTCCAGAATATGTTAAATCTCTTGCAAGCACTANATCCGATTCAAAAAATATGGCTGCAAGTGTTTCTAGTGGAACTCACAGAATCAACGGGATGATTGTTGCCCCATGCAGCATGAAAACTTTAGCTGCAATTGCAAATGGGTATGACGATACTCTTGTTGCAAGATCTGCTGGAGTTACAATCAAGGAAGGCAGAAAATTAATCCTGATGGCCAGAGAAACGCCTCTTTCTGCAATTCATTTAGAAAACATGTTGAAATTAGCTAGACTGGGTGTTGTAATTTTACCCCCTGTTACTGAATTTTATACAAAACCTAAAACAATTGACGATATTGTAAATCACGGCGTTGGCAAATGTTTGGACCAGTTTGACATAGATCACGATTTATACCCTCGCTGGGGTAGTTTCTAAAACACCTTTGGCTAAATTTTCTTTAGAAAAAATCATTCATGCAAAAAGAGAAGACGTTTTTAAGATTTTTTCAAATTATGAAGACTACCAAAAATTAGTTCCACAATACTATTCATCTATTCGAATTCGTTCCGTTAGGGACAACATTGCTGTGGTTGAGGAACATCTCCTGCTGGGTGATTTGGAGTTATTATTTATGGCAAAACACGTTGCTACTCCCTCCGTGTTACATGAAGTGTATGTCATTGGAGGTAAATCTAGAGGCAGTTACATTAGACAGGAATTTATTGAAATTCCCGAAGGCACTAAAATTTTAGTTGATGCCAATCTGAAATTAACTGGAAACATGAGGATTCCAAAATTACTGAACAGTGCAAAACTGAGCAAACATTATTCTTGCCTCATTGACTATTTGGGTAAGATATGTGAAGATTAATCTGATTTTACTTCCTTGTCTTTAGCAATACTGTCTATTTCGCCTTTGAAGTCTTTTAGTTCCTTGTCACCTTGGATTTTTCCTTTCTCAAACTCTCCTTTGGCTTTTCCAAATGTTTTGGCAAGTTCAGGAATTTTTTTTGCACCAAAAATTAGTACTCCGATAACTACTACCAAAACTATGATTTCAGTACTTCCAAGCATTGTACTCCTACTTTCCTGATTTCAGATTTAAGTGTTCGACTTTCTACGCTGTTTACGCTCAATGAACAATATGCCTACCACGTACAATCCTATCATTGGACCTGCCACAAGCATCATTGTCACACCTGTTCCGTCCGGAGTGATAACCGCGCCAAAAATTATTATTATCACTATTGCATATCTGATATTTTTTCTCCAAAAATCCTTGTCGACCATTTCTGACATTGATATTGCATACATTACGAGAGGAAGCTGAAATGAAAATCCAAATGCCAATAAAAATTGTAATACAAAAGTTACAAACTCCATTACATTTAGAAATGTAACTAGTCCTGCGGATTCTCCGTACTTGTACAAAAATTCCAAAATAAACGGAATTACAAAATTGTATGAGAATACGCAGCCCGCAATAAATAATCCTAAAGCTGGCAATGAGATATTTCTGCTTACATTGATCTCGTTTTCTTTTAATGCCGGTTTGATAAATCCTACAAGTTCTCTGATGATTACTGGCATCCCTACCACCATTCCTACAAGAGCTGAGACGTACATTTGAGCGAAAAAAGCTTGCCCTGGAGCTGTTTGAATCAATTGGACTCCTTCTGGTACCAGGTTTTCTTTCATGTGGTTTGTAATTTGAGCTGCGATGTTGTTTTGTGGTTCTAATGTCGGATAGTACAACGTGATTCCTGATATTTCTAATGGCACTGCATGACAAGTTAGAAGAACCATTGTAATTGCCCCGATTACCAAAAATATCCGTAGTAATCTTTTTCTTAACTCTTCAAGATGTTTGTTGACACTTTCTAAATCTGCCATCTGGTATCGATGTGTCATACGATATATGAAAATGTATATTTTTGAAAATAATTTCTACTTTGGAATTGGTAACAACTTGGATTCCGGCATGCCTGCTTCTTTGAGTTGCTCAGCACTGATGTCCTCAAACTCTAAAGATATGATTGCTTTGGTGTTGAATTTTACTTCCATTTCTTTTGCTAATTTTCCTATTTCCTTGCTGGAGAAAATTTCTTTTGAGTCCTTCAAAATTATTCTGTCTCCCTTCTCCATCTCCTTACCCTCAAATTTACTTTGAAGGAATTTGGTAATTTCTGGAAGTTCCTTTCTGTCTATGTTGTTGTGAAAATAACATATTCCTTTTACTGATTCATAATCGTATGCCGTTCCATTTCGATACATGAAAACTCCTATAAAATGAGCGTCTACTTCTGGCTCTCTAATGCATTTAATTTCCCAATTTAGTAACTTGGATTCATCGTAATCGAAAGTATCTGTGTCTTCTGCAGTAATTTTCCAGTATCTCATTCTTTCTTTTCTAACCATGCTACATTGAGTCCAATTATTCTGGTATAACTATCTAACCCTGAATTTACACTCTAGAAATCTAAATTACTGGCGTAATGAAATACTACAGAATGGATATACGAAAATCTATTCGTGCACAATATCTGAAGTTATTGGACAGGGAGCCTGATTTGGATGATTTGGATTACTATTACACTGAATTAGAAACTCGTCGAATNGGCTTAGATGATCTGACAACGATTCTTAGAAATTCTGACGAATTTAAAGAATTAGCGAAACATCCCAAAACNTCTGAACTAAAAATAACCTCCGTTGACACTTACAACGACATCNGAATACAGGGAAAAACAATTTCCACGGGCTATAGAAATTCTGAAAAAAGATATGGGGAAATATTCAAATTTTGCAAGNAATTTAATCGACCTATCTCGGTTTTAGATTTGGGTGCAGCTGAAGGTTATTTTACATTTAGATTGGCCGAGGATTTTTCTGGAGTTTTTATTGCCGTGGAGAGTAATCCCGAACGAAAATTATTGGAATTATGTATCAAAAATAATAATCGCAAGGTGCTCCTATTAGACAAACAAATGAATTTAAAAAATTTAAAAAATCTCAAAGAGGTACAGCATTTTGACATTGTCTTGGCCTTGAACATCATTCATCATTTTGACGAGCCTTTCCAGGACGTTCTTGATACTTTGGTTTCTATGAGTTCTTTTTGTTTTATGGAGCATCCGAATCCTTTGGAAGATGACTCTACCAAAAATTTCCAAAGACTTGAAAAAGAAAAATTAAAACTTGATTCATTCGAACCTGTTTTACTAAACAAAAATGAATCTGGACTTGGCAATGCCTTTAATCAAAAACTAGAGCGAAACCTCTGGTTGCTAAAGAACACACAATCAAAGACCATTGATCGTGGCTGGCGCGGTGCTAGTAAATATGACGATGAGTTTGGCCCCGGTAATCACATCAGCATAAAATCTGATTTTGATAACATTGACGTTGATTATGGTTTAAGAGATGAAAAAAGAACATGGGTTCAGGGAATTGATTTGAGAACATTTTTGGAAAACAACGGTGTATATCCCACAAATGGCGAGGTACTCGATTTAATTGATAATTTAAAAATCGATAACGCCAAAGATCTTGGCCCTCATAATTTGATATTGGATGGCGAAAGCCTTTTTCCAATTGATCAACATGACAAACTTGACGATGTAAATACTAAAGAAAAATTAAAAGACTTTTTGAAGCAAAGCGGACTGTTGTGATAATTTATAAAATTATTCGGAAGATAGATTAATCGCTTTTTTGATTTGTTACTTAGTATGGGTGATTACCGCGTTCATGTTACAATTGAAAACAAGCCGGGCATTAGTGATCCTGAAGGAAAAACCATCTTAAACGATTTAGTCTTAAAGGGAACCCATCAAAGCGTATCTAAAATCAACACTGCAAAAATGTTAAAATTTACAATTACTGAAAATAGTAAGGAATCTGCAAAATCCAAGGTTAAAGAAATATGTGATGAATTGCGGATTTACAATTCCATGGTAAGCGTAGTTACAATAGATGCATTTGATGCTTAACCTGACTGACAATTCTAGTACAATCCGTATCTGACTGTGGGCTCAAATTAAATAACTCTGAATCTAAAAACAATTGTGAATGTTGGAGTTATAGTTTTTCCAGGAAGCAACTGTGATCGCGACATGTTTCATGTGCTATCTGACGTGTTTCATATGACTCCTCAATACTGTTGGCATGATAAACCACTTCCAGAAAACCTTGACGCTGTAGTTTTGCCTGGGGGTTTCTCTTATGGTGATAGGCTTAGGGCGGGAGTAATAGCTGCACACAGTCCCATTATTCAAGATGTCAAAAAAATAGCTGAAAAAGGAATTCCTATTTTGGGCGTATGCAACGGATTTCAAATTCTTGTAGAATCTGGATTGCTTCCAGGCGTTTTGCTAAAAAATGACTCTCTTAATTTTATGTGTGAATGGACAAACCTTACTGTTGAAAATAACAAAACTCCGTTTACAAACAAGTTTGAATTAAATGAAAAAATTCCCATCCCAATCGCAAACGGTGATGGACGTTATTTTGTTGATGATGAAACTCTGAAACAACTTGAGAGAAAAAATCAAATTGTTTTCAAATATGATCAAGTTGTAAACGGTTCTTCAAACCAAATTGCTGGTGTTTGTAACGAGGATGGAAACGTGGTTGGCATGATGCCTCATCCTGAAAGAGCTGCCGAACCTGAAATAAACCCACATGACAACAAGCCCTCATCATTAATTTTTGAATCACTGTTAAAGAAGATAGGTGCTAACAATTGAGTCTCGAGCCCCATGAATTAGAGGAACTAAAATTAAAAATTGGCAGAGATCCAACTTCCACCGAGTTACAAATTGTAGCTGCCGAGTGGTCTGAACATTGCTCCTACAAATCATCTAAAAAACATCTTAAGATATTGCCCATGGATGGGCCTTTAGTAATCAATGAAAAAGGATACGATTCTGGGGTTCTAGATGTTGGCGACGGTTATGTGGTAACTGCACATATCGAAAGTCACAACCATCCTTCTGCTGTTGAGCCGTACGGCGGAGCTGCAACCGGAGTCGGCGGCGTCATTAGAGATATTTTGTCTGCCGGAACTCGCCCGATTGCACTTTTAGACGGATTACGTTTTGGCGACATTGAAAAAGATCAACATGCAAAATGGCTTTTCAAAAATGCTGTTAAGGGCGTTGCTGATTATGGCAACTGTTTGGGAATTCCTACCGTTGGGGGGGAAGTTGAATTTGATGAATGCTACGCAGACTACGCGATGGTTGACGTTGCCGCAATTGGTTTTGGCAAAAAAGAAAATTTAATTAAAAATCACGCAAAAAAAGGTGACCTGGTAGTGTTGATGGGTGGCGCTACTGGCAGGGATGGAATTGGCGGTTCTCAATTTGCGTCTGACTCCTTGGAATCTGAGAATCGTTCTGCAGTTCAAATTCCTGATCCTTTTATTGAAAAATTAATCATTGAAGCAATTCTAGAAGCTAGAAACGAAAAATTAATTCATGCCATGAAGGATCTTGGCGGTGGCGGCCTTTCTTGTGCAGTATCTGAAACAGCTGATGCGCTGGATATTGGAATTGAAATGGATGTAGATAACGTTCACACGCGCGAATCTGACATGCACTCTGACGAAATCATGGTCTCTGAATCCCAAGAACGAATGCTGATTATCACAGACAGTGTAAAACTAGTAAAGTTTCAAGACATTTGCAATAAATTCAGAATCGAATGCTCTGTAATCGGGCATGTGACATTTGATAATAAAATGCACGTCAAGAAAGACGGAAAAACAATTGCAAATATTTCCACTGATGTTGTCGCCAATGCAACTTTGCTTGATTTGCCTTCCAAGAAACCAGAATATTTGGAAAACATTGAAGACAAAAAATCATTTCCGCCACTATCTGACTATTCTGAAGTAATGTTGAAACTACTTGCGTCACCTAACATTGCAAGCAAAATTTGGGTTTACGGTCAGTATGATCACGAGGTTGGAATTAGAACTGTAGTTAAGCCAGGTTATGACGCATCCGTCTTAAGGCTGGATAACGGAAAATTTCTTTCCATTAAGATTGACGGAAATCCTAAGCAGTGCTATATCAATCCACGTGAAGGTGCAATTGGCTGCTTTGAGGAGGCATGCAGAAATGTTGTATGCACCGGAGCAAAACCAATCGGAATGCTTGATCATCTTCAATTTGGAAACCCCAGGGATCCTGAAATTTTTTGGACATTTTTGGAATCCTTGAATGGCCTAACTGATTTTGCCAAGGACTTTGAAATTCCTTGTATTGGAGGTAAAGTTAGTTTGTATAATGAAACTCCAAAAGGCTCCATTAAACCGACACCCGTAATTGGAGTAATTGGATTAATCGATAAGAAACCTTTGAGAGTCCAAAAAATCAACACCGATGACTGTTTAATCATGATTGGAAATACTAAGGACGAGTTGGGCGGTTCTGAATATTCTGAATATATTCATAAATTCATCGGAGGCAAATGCCCTGCTGTTGATTTTTCAGAATCAAAGAAAAACATGAATGCCGTATTGGAACTTATTGAAACTGAGTTAATTAAATCTGCACATGACTGCTCAAAAGGCGGACTGGCAGTTGCAGTTTCTGAACTTTGCATGACTAACCTGATTGGCTGTACTGTGTCATTGGATGACGTTCCTGGAGACAAAATGGATGCTGACAAAATTTTATTCTCTGAAAGTCATTCTAGATACCTGGTAACTTTTGAAAGGAAAAATCTCCAAAATTTGGAAGAGTTACTAAAAAAACACAATGTTTCATTCAAAACTATTGGCGGGTTTGGCGGTGAGTCAATACGATTCACTGACAACTCTAAATCCTTAATTGATCTAAGCGTTGATAAGGCACAAAAAACTTGGTTAAATTCGTTAAAGGAGATGGTAATGCATGCCTAAAGTAAAAGAAAATTGCGGTGTTGTGGGGATTTACAGTCTTTCTGGAAAGAATGTCGTACCAATGGTTTTTGATGCATTGCGTGCTTTGCAGCACCGAGGCCAAGAAGCTTGGGGGTTTGCAGTTCCAAACAAAACACCGTTTAAGAAAATAGGATTAGTTTCTCATTCATCATCTGAATTTAAAAAAATTGCACAAGAATATGCCTCCCCCTGTGTTATCGGACATGTTCGATACTCCACTATGGGGACAAGCACATTGGAAAACGCACAACCACTTAAGGTGAAAGATCTTTGCGTTGCACACAATGGAACTATTGCCAATGCCCAGGAATTGTCTAACCTGGTTGGCGGATGCTCCTTTACGCCTCAAAGTGCAAGTGACACATTGGTTGCTGCCCAGAGATTGGTATCTCTAATTTCTGAAAACGGGGACATGGGGAAGGCCCTTTCAATTTTAAAAAATGAAATGGTCGGCTCGTACTGCTTTACTTTTATCTCTGATGACAATTCCGTGTATGCTGCAAGAGATCCTAAGGGATTTCGTCCGATGGTTTTAGGACACAAAAAATCAGATGACACATACATTGTAACTTCCGAGTCTGCTGCTGTTACTGCAGTCGGTGCAACTCTTCAAAGGGATGTAGTTCCAGGCGAATTAATCAAGCTAAGCAAAACAGGTATGGAATCTGAGATATTCTCCCACGACACTTCCCGTGCACACTGTTCTTTTGAGTTCACATACTTTGCACATCCCTCAAGCAACATGGAGGGTCGCAACATCTACCTTTCAAGAAAAAATATCGGACGATTCATGGCAAAGAAGTTTCCTATTTTTGACGCTGACTTGGTAATTCCAGTTCCTGATTCTGCAAGACCTGCAGCGCTGGGGTATGCGCAAGAGCTGGGCGTTTCATTTGATGAGGGATTACTAAAAGACAGGTACAGCAAGAAAGGTCCTTTGAGAAGTTTCATTGAACCCCATCAAAGCGACAGGGTAGAAATCAACCGCTGGATAATTCCGATTAGCGAAATAATTAGAGACAAGCACGTTGTGGTGATTGATGACAGTCTGGTAAGGGGCACAAGTTCCAAAGCTATAATCAAAGCACTTCGAAGATCAGGTGCCAAAAAAATTAGCATGCTGATTACATATCCTCAAATTAACTATCCTTGTTATGCTGGAATTGATTTTCCATCTCAAGAGGAACTTGCAACATTCACTGATGGCAAAGAGATGACCACTGAAGAAATAACTGAAATGGTTAGAAAAAGTATCGGTGTTGACTTTTTGGGATACAACGATGCTGAGAATCTAGCTGATGCAGTTGGAATGCCGAAGGATTCCATGTGCTTTACATGCTCATCCGGAAACTATGATTCACTTGGAATAAAACCAGACTTTACAAAACGTGAGCAAGTCAAGGCAAAAATCTAGTTCAAGATTTCATTAAATATGGTTTGAATTAACAATATGATATGAAAGCTCTGTGGAATAATGTGGTAATTGCTGAAAGTGACAACACTGAAGTTGTTGACGGCAATCATTATTTTCCGTTTGATTCAATAAAATCAGAATACTTTGCAAAAGCTGAACTAACTACTGTTTGCGGTTGGAAGGGAAAGGCCAATTATTATTCTGTAACTGTTGACGGAAAGACCAACAAAGACTGTGCATGGTATTATGCTGAACCCAACGATGCTGCCTCTAAACTAAAAGGAATGGTGGCTTTTTGGAATGGCATTGATGTCAAATAGGCACACACATTTTTTTAATATTTTTATTTTCCTATCAGTTAAATCCTATTGAAATTCAATATAATTAATTGAAGTTTCTGACTAGTGGAAAGGTAAAGGATCTTTATGATGTGGATGAAAATTCGCTACTTTTTGAATTCTCGGATAGGGTTTCTGCTTATGATGTAAAGTTCAGTCAGGACATTCCCAAAAAAGGTAAAGTTTTATGCAGATTTGCAGAATTTTGGTTCGATAAACTAGAGGTTTCTAACCATTTCATATCTCGCGAATCTGACACTACAATTCTTGTAAAAAAAATGAAAATGATTCCTATGGAATGCGTTGTAAGGGGTTATTTTTACGGAAGTTTGATTGGCAGGTGGAAAAATGGTTCATACAGTTACCTGATAATACAGACACTACTCTTGCAGCAAAACTGACTAAGCCGTTATTTGATCCTACTACCAAATCTGAACACGATGTTCCTGTAGATAAGGAGATGGCATTGGAGATGAATTTAGTTTCTGAGGAGCAGTATGTTTGGCTGGAAAAAACATCCATTGACATCTATGAGCAGATGGCATCTGTTGCTAACGATGCTGGTTTTATTTTGGCTGATTTGAAATTAGAATTTGGAATTTTGGATGGTAAAATTGTGCTAGGTGATTCAATTGGACCTGATGAGTACAGGTTATGGCCAAAAGACACCTTTGCTGTTGGAAAAATTCAGGAATCATACGACAAACAAATTTTACGTGATTGGCTAACTGCTAATGGATATCAGAAACAATTTGAAGATGAGCGAAATGAGGGTAAAGAGCCAACTGCGCCCCAAATCCCGTCTGACATTATCGAAACAATTACGGAACGGTATGTCATTGCATATGAGAAATTAACTGGCAACTCTTTAATCTAAATTCTATACGTAACCTTGACTCTTGGGTTAGCTTTCAACTCGAATCATACTTTTCATATGTTCAAAAATTAACCTGTTTGTGATAAATTTGCCGACATTGTTTTAGAAATTTTATTTTTTGATATTTTTGGAACCACTACAGTAGTTCTGATATGTCTATCATACATTTCGTACTTACTTTATAATTACTATAATGCTACTAATATGATTAGATCCACTACTATTTTTATTGTAGACTCTTGTATTTTTTTAATAGCGGTACCATGTTTATTAAAGTAAACAAAAATTGATGCAAATGGACAAAAAAATATGATACGCGGATCTTTTAGATCGGATTAAAATGTAATCTTAGTATGTCTACATTATTAGAAAAGGAAATTAAAGTAAATCGTACCGTTACTACAAGTATTGGACACGCTCGTGCAATTGAAGACCCTGCACGTGCAAAAATTGTTGAAATTTTATACCATCAATCGTTATCTGCTGATCAAATTTGTACAGCTCTGAAGAAGCATGGTTACAAAAAAGCACTAACCACTATTAGACATCATTTAGAAATCTTGAAGGTTTCTGGCTT
>JGI26238J51125_1000481_pt1 | contig 14351 bp, 9 predicted proteins | sample SaaInlV_100m_DNA_FD_51125 | JGI IMG/M metagenome (IMG submission 51125) | reverse complement strand
GTCCTATATCGAAAAAATGAATTGGAAAGATCTCAACTGGTTGGAAGACGTGCATATGGGTTACGAAGAAAGTCGCGCGGCGGTGTTTGATCGCAATATAAACGGTTGGGTGACTGTGCCTGAAGAAATGGAACTGCCAGACAATCAGCAGGAGCGGGATATGATTGCCCGGGAACTTCTGATCAAGTTTCAGATGTCCTCGCGCCATCCAATGGTCGATCTCAGAAAGGCTTACGCTAAGTTTTAGTTGCCCAACATGTTTGTGCGCCAGCGCTAATTCGGCACCACGGGCCCTGGTAAGGTCCTGATCACGGGCAAGTGGCTATGATGCAATAAGAGCCGCCTTTTTGACAGCCGCGCCGGTGCGTCTAAACTGTTGGATCGTTGGCGCGTACAGGGGAGCATAGTCGGGTCGCGCAAATATCATTTGCCCTCCCTTGACTACGTTGATGTTTGCACTTACACCATTAGGGGCTCGGATAGCGCCTTGTTAAGTTCCGCGGGCGGTGCTTGTGCAGCGCGAATTTTTTAACCTTTAGGCTCTAGGGGAGACAGTGACCTCAGGCGATGACAATTGATTATCGTGATATCGATGGAAAAGCGGTGGCGGCGACTATGCTCGCAGAGGTTACTGTAGGAGTTCAGGATTTGGTCGCTGCAAACTGGCAGCCACGCCTGATCTCTATCCGTATCGGTGATGACTCAGCGGTTAATCTTTACATCCGCAACCAGCAACGAAGTGCTCAAAAGGTTGGGATCGAGTTTGAGCAGAAACGCTTTCCAGCAGATACCTCAGCAGGCGAAGTGCATGCGGTCATTTTGAATTTAAACGCTGACCCGCGAGTGACCGGGATCATCCTGCAACGCCCGATTCCCGATGGGCTACCAATCCAAGAGCTTCAATCAGCCATTCATCCATTAAAGGATGTCGAGGGCATGCATCCCGCCTCCATTGGTAACATTGTGTACCGAAATCTCGAGCTCGGCCCATGCACTGCGATGGCGGCCGTGGAGTTACTTAGACAGACTGGGATATCGCTGGAGGGTTTGGAAGTAACCGTTATTGGGCACTCTGAGATTGTAGGCAAGCCTATCGCCTTTTTGTTGATGGCCGAAGGGGCAACTGTAACCGTCTGCCATCACCTCACCCGCGAGGTGGCCGTCCACACACGCCGGGCCGATGCGGTATTTGTTGCGGTCGGAAAACCTGGGATGGTGAAAGGCGAAATGCTCAAGCCCGGCGCTGTGGTGGTGGATATCGGCATCAACCAGATTAAAGATTCCAAAGGCAACATCCAGGTTGTTGGAGACTGCGATTACGACGCTTGTCGCCGGGTGGCGGGCTGGATTACGCCCGTACCGGGCGGGGTTGGGCCAGTTACGGTGGCTGTTCTGATGCGTAATACACTAATCGCTGCCCGACGATTGCAAAGCTCGTATACCGAGCACTTAAGTAACCATCTTTAACTAAACATTTAAAAGGAAATCCCATGGCTAGTGTTCCCAGCGATATTGATATTGCCCGTGAGGCGAAAATCCGTCCGATCGGTGAAATCGGTGACAAGCTTGGCATTCCGGTTGACTCATTACTCAACTATGGCCCCACCAAGGCCAAGATCAGTAATGAGTTTATTGGATCTTTGAGTGATCGCCCTGACGGCAAACTGATACTGGTAACGGCAATATCGCCGACTCCGGCAGGCGAGGGTAAAACCACAACGACTGTGGGCCTGGGTGATGGCCTGAACCGGATTGGGAAAGATGCCTTGATCTGTTTGCGGGAACCATCACTAGGACCTTGTTTCGGTATGAAAGGCGGCGCCGCGGGTGGTGGCTATGCCCAGGTGGTCCCCATGGAAGATATCAATCTGCACTTTACCGGAGATTTTCATGCGATCGGTGCGGCTCACAACTTGTTGTCGGCGTTGATTGAAAATCATATTTACTGGAGTAACGAACTCGGCATTGATCAGCGACGGATAACCTGGAGAAGGGTTGTCGACATGAATGACCGGGCACTTCGCCAGATAACGGTGGCGTTGGGTGGCGTTGCCAATGGCTTTCCCCGGGAAGGCGGCTTTGACATTACCGTTGCCTCAGAGATTATGGCAATATTTTGCTTGGCTGAAGATTTGACTGACCTGCAGAGGCGGTTGGCTAATATCATTGTTGGCTACACCCGCGACCGCGAGCCGGTTCATGCCCGCGACCTCAAAGCGCAAGGACCCATGACCGCTCTGCTGCGCGATGCATTTATGCCAAACCTGGTTCAGACACTGGAAAACAACCCCGCCATCATTCATGGAGGGCCGTTTGCCAATATTGCTCATGGCTGTAACTCAGTTCGAGCGACCAAGACTGCACTCAAGTTGGCGAAGTATGTGGTGACCGAGGCTGGATTCGGTGCGGACCTTGGCGCAGAGAAGTTCTTTGATATCAAGTGCCGCAAAGCGGGTCTGAAACCGGATGCTGTTGTGCTGGTGGCAACCGCTCGAGCGCTTAAGATGCATGGTGGGGTCGCCAAGGCTGACCTTAGTGCCGAGAACGTCGGCGCATTGGTAGACGGTCTTGAGAACCTGGGACGCCATCTTCGTAATATTGGNCAATTTGGAGTCCCCACGGTGGTCGCAATCAATAAGTTCACGGCGGACACATCCGCTGAGATTGATGCGATACGAGACTACTGCAGGGAATTTGGTGTCGAGGTGTTTGAATGCAATCACTGGGCCGATGGCGGCGCTGGTACCGAGGGATTGGCCCAGCATGTTGCCGACCTTGCCGACTCGGGGAGTTCACAGTTTCGTCCACTTTACCCGGATCACTTGTCCTTATGGGAAAAGGCTCGCACCGTGGCCCGCAACATTTACGGTGCTGATGACATCATCGCAGACAAAAAGGTTCGAGGTCAATTTGACGAGTTTGAGGAGAAATACAGTCATTTCCCGATCTGTATGGCCAAAACACAATACAGTTTCTCCACAGATCCCAACCTGCTCGGCGCTCCAAGCGGTCACGTGGTCCCCATTAGAGAGTTGCGCTTGTCTGCCGGGGCCGAATTTATAGTGGCTATTTGCGGCGAGATTATGACGATGCCCGGATTGCCGCGAACCCCGGCGGCCAACAACATCTTCGTTAACGAAGGTGGGGAGATCGAGGGGTTATTCTAGGGCTTTGGGTAGTGTTCGCTTTATCGAGGCTTGGATAAAAACGCTAGCACCGCTGGCGTTTTTACTTGGTGCATAAGTCAGTCACATTCAAGGGAGCCTACTTGGGGGACTAGTGTCTGTTAACAAAGGCGATGTTTACTACGGCAATCCAAGTACCTTCTTTCTATCGTTGGTCCAGGTTCGGATAATCTGATCAACGGCGGCGGACGCCAGAAAATATTGGTGTCTGACGGGCTGATAAAAAAACACAGCAAAGCAAATCAAACCGACAGTAATGCAAATTGAAGCAGTTCAGGATGGCTTTGTTGGAAGAGGAGTCATCGTAGAGCCGTCGTTAGCTCGAATGCTTGGTGCTGCCCCCAAAGAGTACGGTAATCACTTTAGAAGGGTGCAAGTTCCCAACGACTCGATTATTGGCATCTACAACTGACACCACCTTTGACTCGCTGAGCACTGCTTCGGCTACGGTTTCAATGATGGCGTCTTTCGAAACCCGTAGATCTCCGATATTTTCCGAGGAGTCGACCGGATCCATTACGGCTTCTATTTTGAGCACCTTTTCCCTTGGGACTTCTTCGGTAAATTTGTGGACATATTCAGTCGCCGGATTGAGTACGATATTGGCCGGGGTGTCTAACTGCTCAATGACGCCGTCTTTCATAATCGCAATACGATCGGCAAGGCGAAGCGCCTCATCAAAATCATGCGTGACAAACAAAATCGTTTTATTCAGAACCCCCTGTAGTCTCAAAAATTCATCTTGCATCTCTTTTCGAATCAGTGGATCTAAAGCCGAGAATGGTTCATCTAAGAACCAAATATCAGGTTCGATCGCAAGCGACCGTGCGATCCCGACCCGTTGCTGCTGCCCTCCCGACAATTGTCTAGGGAAATAATTTTCTCGCCCGCCAAGACCTACAAGTTCGACCATCTCCATTGCCTTTTTAATACTGTCCTGCGTGCTGCCTCCTTTTACCTGTAAGGGGAAGGCAATATTCTCAAGAACGGTTTTGTGGGGCAACAAGGCAAAACTCTGAAAGACCATGCCCATTTTGTTTCGACGAAGTTCGATGAGTTGCTTATTGTTCATCGCCAGCAAATCCTGCCCGTCTATATAAATATTTCCGGCAGTAGCGTCGGTCAACTTTGATATACAGCGAAGGAGTGTCGATTTCCCTGAGCCAGATAGGCCCATAACAACGAGCATGTCTCCTTTGAAAACCTCAAAAGACGCATTGTTCACACCAACGATGCAGCCGGCATCTTGGAAAGCTTTGGCGTCTACATTGCCCTGTACGTCCGCAAGCATCTTCTTTGCGTTGGGGCCAAATATTTTAAAAACCGAATCACACAGGATGACAGGTTGTTCCTTGTTAGTTGGCGCTATGCTGGAGGGCACAATTTAATTCCCGATTAGTCCTTTGATACATGTTAAGGGTAATCGTATTACTTTGCTAGGAAACACCAAAATAAAACAAACCTCTCCCCAGCCATTTAAAGGCAAGGGAGAGGTTTAGGGGGTCTACCGCCTTATATTTGAGTGAAAGGTTTTTACCCATCTACGTGGCCAGCCAGTTCTTGAGGGCATCCTCGTGGCTCAGTTTTTCAATGCCTGCCAACGCAGCCATTTAGCCGATATTCGGAGTGCTGAAGACATCTTTGAGAACGCCTTGCAGGCAGTTGGATGGGTTTCCGGAAATTTGCAGTTAGCCGCTTTCTCCTACCAACCCTCGGGCGAACCGCGACTGCCATCGCCACGATCCACTTTTCTGCAACCATCGGTATAAGAAGGAAACACGACAAAGATGAAATCTTCGGCATCAAGGTTGTGAAGACCTCAAAAAAGCTACGGCAAGAGCCCCTTTTGAAAGATTAACTAAACCTATCGAGTTTGCGAAAGCTTTGAGATTTTATGGCCTGAAGAATCAGGATTTATGCTAGGTCGTTGAATGGATTTCAATCAAACAGTAAATCAGTGGCATTCTCGCACTGCTTATGGCGCTCCATTTTAGGTGATAGTCTTTTCGCAGGCTGGACTAATCTATTCCCAAAAGTTTTTTCCTTTCATCCGCCCAGGTTCGAATTAAATTATCTACTGCTAAACACATAAAGGATACAAATATACCTAAGGTCAAACCGATACCCGCACCACCTTTTTTTGACAATGCGCCCATAATTATTTGACCTAGGTCTATTGTCCCAATTAATGCACCAAGTATTACCATGAATAATGCGAATATAACCGTTTGATTTATTCCTAACATGATGTGGGGGAACGCGAGAGGTAGCTCGATATTAGTCCATCTTTGCAATCGTGATACTCCTGACATCGTTCCTGCTTCATGCAATGATAATGGAACACTATTAAGGCCTTCTACAGTGTATCTAGTGGCCGGAATCACCGCATAAACAATCGCAGCTATCATAACGGATGTGTCTGTGATTCCAAAAAGTAGGATTACAGGAATCAGATAAATAAAAGATGGGAATGTTTGAAAGAAATCACAAATTGAAAGGATAGTTTTGCTAGCAAAACTATTTTGGGCACAAATAGATCCAACGACTACTCCTAAAAAAGCAGATATNAAAACAGCAAAAGTTGCCATGTAAGCAGTAATTAATGCTCTGTCCCAATATTCGGAAAGCGCAATAAATAAGATTAGGCTGCCAACTATTACAGCTGATCTTACACCTCCAACTATATACCCTGCACCCATTACAATAATAAACGTTGAAATGACAGGCATGCCTAAATAGGCGTTTTTCATTGGCACTAGGACTGAAGTTATTAACCAAACATTAAATGCATTTAAGTAAACAAAGAATGTCTCCCAAATCCAATCAATACCAGCGTCTATAAAAGGAGAAATAGTAAAACCCTTATTAAAAGGAACATAGTATAAGTAGTTGATGCTGCCTTTGAAGTATAGAGTTCCTAAGTAAGATAAAATAATTCCCAAAAGCGTTAAAAGAATAAATGCTATGTAAGATCTATTTTTTTGATAAAAATTTAAATTCGCAAAATAATCTTTTTGTTTGTTGGCCCACGCTAAAGAATATTTATCTAGGATTACTGCTATTAATACGACACACAGTCCAATTTCTGAAGCTTTCCCAATTTCCAGTGAATTTAACGCAACCTTTAAATTAAATCCTAAGCCTTTAGCGCCAATGAAGGCTGCAATCGTAGTCATTGCAAGACACTGCATTATGACTTGATTAACTCCAATTAAAATATCTCTTCTCGCCGTTGGAATTAGAACTCTAAATAACAATTGAAATTTATTACATCCACTCATTAAACCTGAGTCAACAATATCCGGAGATACTTTTCTTAACCCAAGAATGGTTAGCCTTATCATGGGTGGAGTTGCAAAGATAATGGTAGCAATAGCTCCGGCGTGATCTCCAACACCAAAAAGAACCATAATCGGAACTAAATAGGAAAAATGAGGCAAGGTCTGCATACAATTCAATATTGGCTGAAGCGCTTTCTCTACAGTCTTATTTAGATATCCCCATATTCCAAAACCTAATCCGAAAACGAAACAAACAGGCGCGGATACAAGAACAAAAGAAAGGGTTTGCATAGAGGGCTGCCATTGCCCAAAAATAGAAAGATACGCAAATCCTATTCCTGCAAGCAAGGCTAAACGAATACCTTGAAGTTGATATCCTAAAATTGAAGCGCCAGCTACTACAGCAGTCCAAGGTAGAGCAGGCCAAGAAAACCATTTATTAGCGTCGATCCACGTATCGTTAAAGAGTACCCCTAACGTTTGTGCTCCTCCAAGAAAGATTTCCCTAATAAAAATGATTATGAATAAAACTGAGCTGCCTATTGCTCGCGTAATTATTCTAAAAATAGTTTTTTCTTCATAGTCTTTCCAAACTGGGTCCCATATATCAACGGTAAACCATTTGAACATCAAATTATCAAGCAGGGTATTAATCCATAGAGGAAAGTCTTTTAATAGGGGCGGTAATCTCCAAAGATAACTATTTTCAGATTGGGGTACTACAAAATAAGAAAATAAAAAAATTAAAACTAAAATCCCGAATTGCGTCGGTCTAGAGGTTTTTAAATAACTGAGCATTTTATTAATTGGTCTTAGATGGGCCAAATAAAACTTGTACACTTAATCATTACGGGATCGAGAGATTCAGTTATTTCATAGCTACTAGGGTCAATTGCCGTTAGTCCATCTCTACTGTTTTAATTGATGGGGAGCTATTTCGATTGGGGGAGTCTATCTTTCATTTTTGCTATGCGATCAGTTAAACGAGGAGTCTCATCAAGATCATGAGTAACAAACATTCATTATTGTTTTATAAAGCATTCCTCGCGAACTTCAGAACTCATCTCGCATTTTGTTTTTTGCTAAAGGATCAAGGGCTGACAAAGGCTCGTCCAAAAACCAAACATCCGGTTCTNCCGATCGAAATTTTGCCACTCCAGCNCGTTGTTGTTTGAACTGTACCCCATGGTTGCGGCGGGTGGCCGGTCAAAGTGAGTAGATAACTTCTGTGTATCAGTATATTAAAACAGAAGGTAACATATCATGAGCAAAAACGTAGGAATCATTCTCCAGGTTTTAAGCCAAAGTTCCTTTTACCGCAATCAAGGCCGATGAAACATCGAATGAGCTATCGTAGAGATTTGGCGTTATTACCAAAGTGATTTCGAAGCAAAAGAAACATTTGTTAGACAGTTCATCCGAGATGTTTGCCTCTGGAAAAGGTCTGGCACCTGACCCGGAATCCGTGATCAAGACTCTTCAGCCTAGTATCGGTCAGATGATTTGTTGGCTCAGAGGTGGTGGCGCAGCGACGGGTTTCAAAAAGCGCGTCCCAACTCGTGTCAATTGACGCACTTTGATAGACGATGGCTATGTATCCTGTGTTTTGGAATGTTTGAGAATCTCTTTTACCTTGAGTCATTTCTAAGAACTTAATTCTTGATTACCAAAAATAAACAGATTCACTTTTAATACTGGCAAAAAAAATCCTCCCTGAATCAGGGAGGATTTTTAGTCAAACAACTTCTAAATCAATTCTTCCAAAGATCTATCTGAGCTCTGTGATTAGCAATAAATGCAGTTGCAGCATCAGCATGACTCATACCCAGGTTGTCAACATTATTGGCCATCTCACCGATTTGAGGCGCATTAAAAGCCATTTTTGTATAGAACTTATACGCATCTGGGTGAGTTAGTGGGAACTTGATATACGCGGCTTTTTTAAGCCAACCTTTTGGAGAGCCACAGCCAGTAGTCTCTAGAGTTCCACCATTTTCTAGTCGGCACCCTTCGAAATAAGGTGGAAAGTCAATAAATGTAAAACCGGCTGCATCAGTAAAGTTTGGAGACCAGTTAAAGATAACTGTTCCACGACCTTCTTTTTTAGCCGCTTCTAATTCAGCCCATAGAGCACTGGCGCTGCCTGCAAATTTTACTGTCCATAAACCATCTATACCTAAACCTTTAAGTCTATTAGGCATAACATCTCCATGCCATTCCTGAGGTCCTTCTAACCAACGACCTTTTCCTTCTGAATCAGCTGTTGCAAAATTCTTTGCACAATCAGGAGATTTTAGAGCTTCCCAACTTGGTAAACCAGGGCATAGTCCGTCATCAATAACCCAATTTGGAATTCCCATTTCCTCAAATGTTATTAAGTCGTGGCTACCAGCGTCAATCAAGCCACCTTTGTCCATGGCTTCATAAAATGGGATCGCCATTGTTGACTCCCAAGTTTCATGAGCTACGTGAAGATCTCCGATCCTAACGGCCTCATATCTTGAAGCGGATTCAGCTGGAACTAATTCCACTGTATGACCCATTTCTTCAAATACTTGAGCCATCACGTTAGCCATAACAATCTGGCTGGACCAGTTTAATACTGGAATTCTTATTGGATCTGCGGCTTTTGCTATAGGACTGATAACTAGTACCGATACAATAGCAGCAACTTTTATTAATGTTTTTAACATATTTTCTCCCTCCTTAGTCTTGAGTGTCAGAATCGTGAACAAGCGGCACTGGTTTAAAAAAGATAAATCTGCTTTACCAGGGCCCTGTCAGTGTGCAGCCATTCGTTTTTTGAAGCGATACTTCTCATTTGTTTGTCATGAGTTTGGCCTTTCCTTACGTACCAACTCTAGTTTAGTCCAGTTACCTGGATAGCCCCGAAACCAAATCCACACCAATTTGATTGGAATCACAGGCCAACTGGGCTTCCGGCAGCCCTTCTGATCGTTGTCGAAGCTTAGTTCGGCAGGCAAAATCCCTTAAAACGACGATGTTTTCCCCATCTTGGCCTGGACGACGCCAGGCGCAATGACGGATGTCGATGGGACGAAGGTTACAGAGCGTTAACTATGCTCTGACGCGTTCTTTTTTCGGATCGTAAAAGGGGAAGGGGACGACAACGGCTGGAATGCGTTTCTGATGCCCGTCAAGCTTGCCCACTTCAACCTTGGTGCCTATCTCAGCATGCTGAGAATCGATACGACAAAGCGCGATGTTCTTGCGCAAAATGGGTGAGCGTGCTGCGCTTGTGACAACGCCAATCTGGGCTCGGCCTGCACGGACGCAGTCACCATGAGCTGCCGGCTCATTGCCTGCAAGCTCTAAGCCCACCAGTTGGCGTTGCGGATTGGCCTTGCGCTGAACCAGGGCCTCGCGCCCAATGAAGTCATCCTCCTTGGATTTCAAAGGTACGGTAAACCCAATGCCCGCCTCAAAGGGATCGGTCTGATCGCAAAATTCATAACCTGCGAAGATTAATCCAGCCTCTATGCGCAAAATGTCGAGCGCCTCCAGGCCAAGCGGTGTCAAGCCGTAGGGTAGGCCTGCCTCCCATACGGCATCCCACACGGCGCAGGCATCATCGGGGTGACAGAATATCTCGAAACCCAACTCGCCGGTATAGCCGGTGCGCGACACCATGACCGGGAGGCCGTGCATATCGCTAAGTCGGCCTATGGTAAAGCGAAACCAGCCGAGTTCCTCTACTGTGGGTTGTGCCGGCGGTGTCCAGATGATCTGCTTAAGAATATCCCGACTATTGGGGCCTTGAACAGCGACGTTATGTAACTGATCTGTGGATGATTTAACCAGCACTTTCAAGCCAAGTTTCTGTGCCTGTTCACGCAGCCACAAACCGCTGTAGTCATCGCCGCCGATCCAGCGGAAGTTGTCAGGGCCTAATCGCAAAGCGGTGCCGTCATCAATCATGCCGCCGTGGGGGTAGCACATGGCGGTGTATGCCACCTGCCCGATAGCCATGCGCCGCACGTTGCGGGTCAGCACTGTCTGCATCAGTGTCTCCGCGTCGGGCCCAAGCACCTCGAACTTTCGAAGCGGGGAGAGATCCATGACCACGGCTTTTTCCCGGCAGGCCCAGTACTCATCGATCGCGCCGGCGTTATTAAATATAGTGGGGAGCCAAAACCCCCGGTACTCAGTGAAATTGCGGGTGAGTTGGGCTGTGCGAGGGTGAAAACCGGTCTCGCGCGTCAGTTGGGTTTCGGCGTCTGCTGTCATTCTGTATGCAATGGCCCGTGAAAAGGCCTTCTCCGGAGTATAGATGCGGACGTGAATGTCGGTTGGGTTCCAGCCGTTGGCAGCACTGGTATCGTCCGGGCAGGCTGTCGATGCGCAGACGAGATCTGTCATGGCCCTAAGCAGGACATAGTCGCCAGGCCGTGACCAGGGCTCGTCTAAGAAAAGTACGTTGTGCTCGTCGATACCGGTGTTGTAGAAAAAGTTGACTGCCTCCCAGCCGCGGCGTGGCCTGACGCCGAAGGGCGCCATAGTCTGGTTAAGGTTGTCCGAGCAGTTCGGGTGGCCAAAGTAGCCTTGGTCCTCATAGTATTTGGCGGCACAGGCGAGCCCAAAGGTATCGTGGCGCCCACAAGTATCTTGAACGACTTCGACCAGCGGCTGCATATCGCGATCGAAGTACTTGGCATAAAGGCCCGGGCCCGGGTACCCGGCACCCACCAGGGTGCGGGTGGTGGTCATGTCGATATGGCGTTCTTGACCTCGATCGAGCGCTGCGCGGGAAAAGGCTAAAAAGTCAGAACACTCACGCCCTGCCACATCGATGATCTGGATATATTCTCCAGCATGCACGGTGTACTGACTGGCCGTGCAGCGATCGATTCGCAGCTCCAAACGCGGCTCGGCCAGTGGCTCTGGCAATGGAGGTTCGCGCAGATCCCGTTGACGGCTGCGCTGGACTTGAACCACCAACGAGGTGGGAGGCGTTTGCTCATCTACGGCCATCGACTTGCCGGGGGCGCAAACGATACAGAGCAGGTCTTTGCCCGCGGTGTAGTTCACCGCTGCGCCAGGAGGTGTTTCGGTACCGAAAAGAGGCAAGGCCTTTGCCCGGGACGGATTAATGTTACGTCGCTTTAATCCTTCAAGAAGTTGTTGAGAGCTGTCGTTCTGCACAGATATGGTTTGCTGAAAGCCTGATGCCGAAAGCGGTTCATCGTCCGATAATCCGGCGCAATCAGGTTTACCGTTTTTGTCAAAAGCGATGAGCTCGCCGGGTTGAGATCCTTCTGGGTCGATAATCGTGATTGAATCATCGTAAAAAAGCTCAAAAACGATCGAGCCACCTCCACTGACGGTATAGCGCTCGAGGTAGGGGTCTGCCTGCCATAGGCCGGGTTCAAGGATATGAGCCGTAGTCGCTATCAAAATATTAATCCAAACCGGAAAAAAGCGACGCTAGTAGCTAAGGCAAAAGCTGTTAAGCGCTGGCGGTCGCATTATGGGCACTGAAGTGAAAAAAAACGGCCTGATGGTTTCCATCAGGCCGTTTCCAATCATCAAAGCTAGCTGAGTCTGATCGACTTAGCCGTGCTTATTCTCAATCTCGTTTTCGTGGCGAATCGCGGAGATAATCGGGATAATGCATAGCGCTGCTGCGATTACTACCCAGATCCACACATTGCCGCCGCCGGCGCTATTGAACACAGCACCTGCGCCTTCCCACGACTCAATTGGACTTGAATCAAACATGGTTGTTGCTCCTGTTTATTTGTTAATCCGTTAAATGTCAGCTGTAGTCGCGGGATTGCATATTCTCAGGATAGGCAGCCACCGGTATTTCTGCATCGACACCGATCTGCTGTACCGCGTCTGAGGTTCTGAGGATTCCGCATTTATTCAGGATCCACGATACAACGTAGCCTGGAATAAAGCCTCCCAGTCCCATGGCGATCGCGCCAACCAGTTGCCCGGTGAAGCTTATAGTCTCCCCGCCCTCAGTAAGGGGTGGGTAGCCACCTAGCAGTACGCCTACCGCCAAAACGCCAATCAAACCGCAGACACCATGTACAGAGACTGCGCCCACCGCGTCGTCGATGCCCCAACTGGTGATCATTTTGTGAGCGTAAGGTATGACGACACCACCCAGGAACCCAAGCGCAAACGCAGTGCCGGGGTACCAAAGGTCCAGGCCCGCCGCTGCGCAGAAGATTCCTGCCAGTGCGCCTGACATCATCCAGAAGGGATCTTTGGTGATGAAGTACGCCCCTATGATGCCACCGGCAAAACTCATCAGCGTGTTAAAGGCAAACGATGAAAGCGTAGCCGGGCCTCCGTAGATAGTAAGCCAGCCCGCATCAGCAGTAGAGCCAGCCATCGGAGCGGGGTAGAGAAGACAAGCGCCGAGAAAACCGAAGAACCCAATGATGATGATCATCAGTCCGGCGATGGTCATTGGTATGCTATGCCCGGGCAGATCATTGGCTGATCCATCGGCGTTAAAGCGCCCGACCCGTGGTCCCAGGTTGATCAGTACGCCCAGCGCAAAGAAGCCAGAGATCATATGCACCACCCCAGCGGCGCCGACGTCGTGATAACCCCAATCGGTGACCAGCCAGCCACCGGCGGACCAACCCCACCCAGCGGCAATAATCCACACCACCGATCCGACCAGCGTTGCGAGGATTATCCAGGAACTGATTCGAATTCTCTCAATGACAGAACCAGAAACGATCGACGCCGTGGTCGCGGAGAACAGCACAAATGCCGCCCAGAAAACACCCGAGGCTTGGTCTTGCAGGTTCGGCCCCATGCCATCGCTCCAGGGCACGTAATACTGCGCAAATTCTGCGCTAGCATCTGGAATGAAGATATTCCCGGTGCCGTAGGCCCAGTAAAGCCACCAGCCGAACAAAAAGAACGTTGGAATGATAAAAGCAAACGCCAGGATGTTTTTGACACCAGAGGCGAGCACATTGCGGACTCGGGACTGACCCATTTCGTACATCATGAAGCCTGCGTGAATGCAGACCATTATGCCTGTGGCCCACCAGTAATAGGCCTCCATGCTTGCGTTTGCGGCGGCATCGATTACCGCCCTTAGTTCTTCAGGACTCATATTGCATAACTCCCTTTTTGTGGGTTAGTGTCGGGAGACACTATGCACTATCCAGGTCTGCGTACACCACGTCGCCGGAAGTGAAACAGTACCTCCTGAGCATGACTTCGCACCGAGTTAAGCTGGTGCACCTGCGCCGATATCGACTCAGATGGACAATCATTTTACATTAACTTTTTGCGGGATTTCCAGTTTTGGAATGTTTTAATGAAACTAGATTACTAAAAAGAATAAACTGATAAGAGTATGAAAAATATATGAAACCTTCTCTCTAAGAGTTAAACCATTTCTGACCTAACGAAAAAGATTATCGACTCAACTGGCACAAGCTCGCTATTACCAAGGAATCGCAGCTACATTTCTAAAGGCGCAGAAAACCGACAATTGGTTAGTTGGCAGTGAGTGATAGCCAATTGTGTAAATTAAAAGACTTTCTTAAACAGTGGAGAGTTCGCTGGCGCCTGCTAAGTGATGTCGATATTCGCAGCGTATCCGATTGAAGTTTGTATCGATCGAGCTTGTCGAGCGGACGATGGTAGGTTTGTGTCTGCCGGGTCGATTCGACTGGTGGGGTACGGGCTACCCGGCAGCGGCAGATATGATCGCCTCAAGTTCAGGAGTCCGGTATCCTTCCTGCTGCCATAAGATGGGGAAATAGTTCTCGTCTATCTCGCAGTCATTAAGATGTTTATAGCGGCCGTAGACCGGCCCTGTTCCGTCACTCAGATGACCTGGAACAAATCGTGCATTGGAAGGCATACCGTGTAACACCAAGGCGCG
>JGI26238J51125_1000477_pt1 | contig 14434 bp, 10 predicted proteins | sample SaaInlV_100m_DNA_FD_51125 | JGI IMG/M metagenome (IMG submission 51125) | reverse complement strand
CATGTTTCCTCAGAAAATGATAAACAAAAAGTAACATCCACAGGATCCATTCCTAGGCTCAGAAAAAGAATTGCTGAAAATATGATTCTTTCAAAACAAACCTCTGCCCATGTAATGACTTCTGTAGAGGTGGACTATGAAAATATATCAGTTCTAAGAAATAAGATAAAAGGTGAATTCAAGNAAAAAGAAGGTTTCTCTTTAACATTTTTACCTTTCATATCCGTTGCAACTATTAATGCTTTGAGGGAATTCCCTGTTGTTAATAGTTCCTTCGATCTTGAAAATAATACGCATGACCTTCATGATTTCATTAACCTTGGCATTGCAGTCGACTTGAATAGAGAGGGTTTACTTGTTGGAACAATAAAAGATTCAGATTCCTTCAATTTACGTGGATTAGCTAGAAAGATAACAGAAGTTTCTTCTATTCTCAGAAATAAAGAATACGGACTCGAGGATGTGACAGGTAGTACCTTTACTATATCTAATAATGGGTCTTTTAATTCATTTATTACATCTCCAATTATTAATCAGCCAAATGTTGCAATTCTTTCCACAGAATCCATTAAGAAAAAACCTGTTGTTATAGAGTCTGCAGATGGATCTGATTCTATTGCTATAAGAAATACCGGAGTTCTTAGTCTTACCTGGGATCACAGAGTTTTTGATGGTTCAACAGCATTGTTGTTTCTAAATAGTATTAAAGATAAATTAGAAAACCATCCATGGGCAGATGATCTTAATTGAGAAAGCTAAACGTACGTTGGCTTGGAAACCTTCCTTACTCTGAGGCTTTAATCCTACAAAAAGGATTAAAAGAATCTGTAGCAGGAGAACATAATCCTTATGATTATTTACTCCTTTTAGAGCACAATAATGTTATCACCATCGGTCGAACAGGAGATACAAATAACCTACTTCTTGATAGTGATGAACTAGAGAAAAAAGGTATTGAATTTTTTGAAACTGACAGAGGTGGTGATGTAACTTTTCACGGCAAGGGTCAGCTAATTGGATATCCAATAATGAGACTTCAAGATCCTAAGAAAGTCATACCTTTCGTAAGAAGTCTTGAGCAAACAATAATTAAAACTCTTGGTAGTTTTGATATAGAAGCTTTTTCAAAGGAAGATGATACTGGTGTGTGGACATCAGAAGGGAAAATAGCATCGATAGGAGTAAAAGTTAGTAAATGGACAACATATCATGGTTTCGCACTAAATATCTTTGATAAACTCGAAGGCTTTGACTTCATAAACCCATGTGGAAATCAAGAGGAGAAAATAGCCTCAGTACACACTTTTAATNCTGAGATTTCATTTGATGATNTTGTGAATAAAATAACAGAGACGTTTACNGCTGAATTTGGCTACGAAGATGTAGGCATACAAATGTCACAATTCACTCCAACCCAACTTAAGAAACAAAAAAAACATGAAATTGATGAGATGCTTGATANGGGTGTTTTTCAAAAAAATAANAATCTTGTACCAATTACCATAAAAGGATTATTGCCTAATGANCCAGAAAGACCAGAATGGATGAAGGTAAAAGCAAACTTAGGNAAAGATTACAGAGATTTAAAGAACTTAATCTCAGAAAAAAAACTCAATACTGTCTGNGAAGAAGCCTCATGTCCAAATATATATGAGTGCTGGTCTATGGGTACAGCAACATTTATGATNATGGGAGATACCTGCACCAGAGCTTGTGGATTCTGCGATGTTAATACTGGGAAGCCTAATGACCTTGATGANTTAGAACCATTGCGTGTTGCAGAAAGTGTTCTGACTATGGGGCTTACACATGCNGTAATAACCTCAGTAAATAGAGATGATCTTNTAGATGGTGGATCACAATTTTTCGCACAGACAATAAATGAAGTTAAGAGATTAAACCCTTCAACAAGTGTAGAAGTACTTATTCCAGACTTTAAGGGAGATAAAGGAGCTATAGATAACATTATTGAAGCAAGCCCGGAAGTTTTAAATCATAATTTAGAAACAGTTCCACGGCTTCAGCGAGAAATAAGAACTGCAGCATCATATGGTCGATCCCTTTCGCTGTTGCAGTATGCAAAAGAATCAGCATTCTTAGGTAAGACAAAGACTGGTCTCATTGTTGGAATGGGTGAAGAGTTTGAAGAGGTAATTGCCGTTTTAGAAGATCTCTCACAAATTAATGTAGATATTGTAACAATTGGTCAGTACTTGAGACCAACAGCAAAACATAGACCAATTCATAGGTATGTTGATAAAGAGGAATTTATAAAATATAAATCAATTGGAGAATCTTTTGGAATTCCTCATATTGAGTCAGGACCACTTGTTAGGTCTTCATATCACGCAAAAGACTCTTTTGCCTCTGTGTAACTAGGACCTATACTATTAAAATGTTCGATAAAGTCACAACTTCATTGAGAATTCTTGCAGCTGCAGGTGTTGAGGAAGCGGCATCCGGCCATCCCGGAATGCCATTAGGAATGGCTGACGTTGGAACAGTCCTTTATAAAAAGTTTTTAAAAGTGTCAAATGAAAATCCCTCTTGGATAAATAGGGATCGGTTTATTTTGAGTCCAGGTCATGGATCAATGCTACTTTATTCTTTACTTCATTTAAATGGCTTTGATTTAACAAAAGAAGACTTAAAGAATTTTCGCCAATTTGACTCAAAAACACCTGGGCATCCAGAATTTGATTTATCTACAGGTATAGACATGACAACAGGTCCTTTGGGTCAAGGGTTTTCAACAGGAGTTGGTTTTGCGGTTGCTGAAAGATACCTCTCGGAACTTTTAGGAGAAGACATCATCGATCACTTTACTTATGGGATAGTTTCTGATGGAGATTTAATGGAAGGCATCTCTTTTGAGGCTGCCGAACTAGCCGCAGTTTGGAAACTCGGTAAGTTAATTTATGTGTTTGACAATAATAATATTTCAATTGACGGAAGGGTGTCAAAAGTATCGATCACTGATCAAAAAAAGAAATTTGAAGCAATTGGATGGCATGTTCTTGAAATCGATGCACATAGCGAGGATGAGATTAGTACAGCCCTTGAGGATGCAAAGTTAATTATAGATAAGCCCTCAATAATCATGGCTAAATCAATCATTGGTAAATTTGCACCAAACAAACAAGACACAAGTGGAATTCATGGATCACCGCTTGGAGCTAAAGAGATGGAAGAATTTAAGAAAAATCTGAAATGGCAAGGAGATTTATTTGAGCATGATTCAGATGTTTATGAGTATTTTGCTGAGAAGAGAGATGAAGACAACCATGCACACAGTGATTGGGAAAAAATATTCCAGGAAAAATACAAAAGTGATGCAACATTTATGCAAAATTGGGATTTACTAATATCTAATGAGATGTCTATAGATTACAATTATGAAAATTTAACACAGGCCACACGTATTGCAGGATCGAATATATTAAATGAAATTGGAAAATATACTAATAATATTCTTGGTGGCTCTGCAGATTTAACAGCTTCAACCAAACAGATCATTGGTGATTCTACATTCTCAGCATCTGATTTCTCCGGTAGAAATTTAGAGTATGGAATAAGAGAGCACGCTATGGGTGCAATAGTGAATGGCATCACACTACACAGTCATTTAATTGGCTATGGTTCAACTTTTCTAGTTTTCTCTGACTACATGAGGCCAAGCATACGACTTGCGGCTCTTATGGATATTGATTCAGTATATATTTTTACACATGACTCAATATATCTAGGTGAAGATGGTCCCACACATCAACCAATAGAACACCTAATGGCCTTAAGATTAATACCCAATTTAGATGTTATACGTCCATCTAATAGTATTGAAGTTGAATATGCCTATAGATATGCATTTACAAAATCGGGTAATCCAAAGGCTATTGTTCTAACAAGACAAAATCTTGAGTACCTAAAATTTGAAAATGATTATAAAGACTTTACAAATGGTGCATCAGTAGTTGCGGATGGAACAGAAATCACAATATTTGCATCAGGATCAGAATTAGAGTTAGCATTTAATGTCAGAGAATATCTCAAAGAGACATCCGTAAGAATTGTGAGTACTCCAATTTTAAATAAATTAGAAAAAGCTGAACCCGAAGCCATTGAGAATCTCAAAGTTAGTAATTTAAATTTTACGATTGAACTGGGGAGATCTATAGGTTGGGAAACATATTTAGGAGATGTAACAAAAGCGTTTAGTATCGACCAATTTGGGATATCAGCACCAATTAAAAACTTACAAGAGAATTTTAATTTTACGGTAGAACATATTGGTGATGAAATTAAAAAGTTTCTAAATTAACAACCAGTATATTTTTTCATCTCNGATTTAGTTCTAGCTCCTGCAACNCCATCGGGAATAAGCCCAACTTTTCTTTGAAATGCCTTTATAGCTTCTTTTGTGTAAGAACCCATTTCTCCATCAATGATACCTGGATTAAACCCATTATTTGATAGATAGGTCTGAATTCCCTCAACGGAATTAAGGTTTGCATCTCGATTATCACGAGCATTACAGGTATTAGTTACACATCCTGTATAACTCCTCATAGACGCTTTTGTTTTATTGCCCACAATTCCATCTGCTAATAAACCATTTATTGTTTGAAAAGCTTTTATAGCTGCCACTGTTTGTGGTCCAGATTGTCCATCAATTGGTCCTGGCTTAAAACCGTTGCTTGTTAAAAACTTTTGTATTTCGAGTGTATTCCTTAAATCAGCATTTGAGTTATCTTTAGCAACACAATCATCATTTCCTTCATTTGGATTTGATACAGCTGTTTGAGCTGCTGGATTAACTTCACCTCCAACTGGCTCCCAACCACTTTGGAATGGTGTTTGGTTGTACACATCAGAACTTATTAAAGATTTAGATACAAGTTTATTAATCATAAATGAAACTTCACCAATAGACGTTTTTCTACTAGGACAGAACTTATCAACAAGGGAACTACACGCTGGAATAATATCATTAGCTGCCAGGGTATAAATACTAGACGTCCACTTACTTGCACCTTCATCAGAATATGGATCTGAACTACCTGTAAGATCGGTAGCCGAACCAGCCTTTATAGCTTTAGTTAACATACAGGCAAATTCATCTCTAGTTACGGCCTCTTTTGGTAAATATTGAAAAGGGCTTCCAAAACAAACTTGCATACCGTAATAAGGCATACCATTTATAGCTTGTTGATAAATACTTTGATCGTCATCACTATATGCATTTGGAGCATCTAGGGGGATACCCCCAGTGACAGCAACAACGGCAGCTGCTTCTTCTCTTGTAATAGTTTTATTTTGGCAAGCAGTGGAGCTCTGAGAACATTTATCGAGTAATCCAGCCTTACTTAAATAGAGAAGACCACTACTTGAGGTAGCATATTGTGCAGTATCTCCGGATGATGTAACAACACTTCCACCAGTTGAGCTGCTGGATGTAGAAGTAGTATTAACTGTTACTGGGCCAACACTTAAAGTTGAGACATCTGAAGCACTTGAAGTTTTAAAATAATGAGAAGTAAAACCTAATTGAGATTTTATATTTCTTCCAGATTTTTTTACAGTTCTTGCTGCTCCATTTTTGTATCCTTTCATTGTGACTTCAGTCGCAGCACCTGAAGTTGCAGCACCTGAAACATAAATATCTGTAATAGCATCAAAACAGGGAGTATCACCACATAAAATATTCTTAGAGAGCTGATAGGTTGTGAAATCATATGACCAAGCTGCTTTTGAGTTACCCACTCTATTATCGATTGACCAAGGATCATCTACAGTTTGAAGATATGGCCATACTGTTGAAGATCCAAATCCAACTGCATTATCATTAGTTTTACCTCCTGTGGAGGATGAATAAAAAGCCTGAATCACTCCGCTTCTTGTATATCCACCACCATAGGTAATGACTTTTCCGGATGTATTATTTACAGCTTGAACCCAATTTGGACCTGCAATTTCTTTCAGGTAACCATAGTAATATTGACTCGATGCAGTAGAACCAATATGACACCAACAGTATGCTTTTTGTTTCTCAGATAATCCAGCGTCGTAAATAGTTTGTTGATTTGGGATATTCTCATCTAGGTAATGAAACACTGCATAACTCCGGCCAACTAATGCCTGAGCTTCCAGTGCTTTTACATTCCAATGAGACGGCATTTCAGCCAGTCCATATAAATACTTTTCTAAATTTACAGCAAGAACGACATGAAAACCTGTTGAAACTGATTTGGATCTAAGCTTCAGTTCACCATGCTTATGCTCCCTAGGACCAACTCTTATTCTTCCACCTTCAGACCATTTAATCGTTATATTGCAACTAGCAGTTTGTTTCGAAACCAATGGATGGCCAGAAAAATAACAACCATTACCTGAGTTAATTACTGAGATAGTTGCACCACCACCAATTTTTATAGGACCCCAAACAGATTCACAAGGACCATCACCGGCAGCATCATCTTTAATAGCTGCTATTGTTCCATCGTCTATTGCACCCGATTGGTTTATTCCCTTAGAAGCTTGATAGTTTCTAAGGGCATTTGCAGTTTTATCACCATAAGCACCGTCTACGGGTCCTGGCTCGTAGCCTCTAGAGGCTAAAAATCCCTGTATACCTGCAGTTTGAGAAAGACCTTCTTGACATATGAATAATGTTGGAGGACTTGAAGATGGCAAAGTAGTTAGAGAAATATTTTTTGCATTCCTTGCTAAACCAACCCAAAGTGCTGACTTATCAGTTGCAATTTCTGGAGAGGATAATGAAAGTTCAGAAAGTTGTTTATCTACAGTGTCTTTAAAGTAGTAGTTAACTACCTCATCTGAAGTACATGAGCTTGTGTTAGCACAAAACGATGCTCCAAGTTCTGTTAGACCTTTGGCACCATACTGACTTAACCCAACTCCGTGACCCCAACCACTTCCTGTAAATGTAAAAGACTCTTCAGAGTAGGAGCGCATTGCTTGTTTCGTCGCAGGACCAACAACACCATCAGGAGCTAATCCTGATGCAGCTTGAAATGCTTTAATAGCAGAGGTTGTTCTATTTCCAAAATCTCCATCAATTGGTCCAGGATTAAAGCCGTTACAGTTTAAATAAGTTTGTATGTCCTTGATTGATTCCAATGGCGCAACTGCATTCGAAGCACAGCTGAAAGAGTGGTTTGGAATGGGTAGGATTTGGGCTGAGGCAGTATTTTGCCCCATGAGGAAACATATGAAAGCCAGTACTCCAATTAAAGATATTTTTTTGAATATGCCCTGAATCATGATTCTATTTTAGATAACCCCAGAGCAATTGTGTCGTTTAGAGCGAACTTTTCCATTTCTTATACATATATTTTCCGAGAACCAATGAGAAATAAATCATAAATACTATATATGTAACAGGAAATAGTTCACCCTGCCTACTTGCAAAAACTTGTGGAGATAGAAGAAAAATGCTTAAAAACATAAGGATGGAAAGGTACTTATATGACGAATAAGCCTTTAGAGAAAAGAATGATAATGAGGTGAAAATCAGAAGTGAAATTACAAGATTTTTACTTAATATCGTATCTAATTTACTCCATCCAGTTACTAAAAGTATTCCAAGACCTAAAAGTAAAGATATAAATATGTCTATTTTATTTTTTTCATTAGCCATACATACATTATTGTAAAAGGAGTATGAATTTGAGCACATTTATCTATCTTGTTTTAATATTGAGTATTCCTTATTTTTGGTACATCAGATACTCAACTAACCCTAAAAAAGGCTTCAGCATACTATTCATCGGGGTAATTTCTGTAATTTTATTTATAAATTTTAATCTTTTTGTATTGGCTGGCTGTACACTGCTTGGATCAATTTTGCTACACAATAACAATAACTTAAGCCACCTCTCTTTTATTACTAGCTTTATAGTTTTAATCATCAGTGCATTTAATACAGGTGTAGAAAACTTAATTTGGAATATTTTACCCATAGCCCTTGTCAGTGGAATCTTTTCCTTAATGATGATTGGTCACTGGTTTTTAGTTGATCCAACAATTACTAGGATCGGTATGAAAAATATAGCTAGATCATCAATATTCATAGCAGTTGTTCTTTGCTTATTACTTTTAATGGGGTTCGCTTCAGAAGAGTTATCAATTTTTTATAGAAATATTATTCTTGGTCTATATGTATCATCGGGAATACTTTCATTAGGTTCCTTAAAATCATTAAATGAAAAATCATACACGGGAGTTATGGCTGCTACGGGCCTAAGTTATCTTTCACTTCTAGTCTCACTTGGAGGTACAGGTACCCTTATACTTTTGCCATAGCACTATGCTGACTATATGAAAATCTATACAAAAAACGGCGATAAGGGGAATACGAAACTTCTTTATGGTGGTTCGGTATCCAAGGATAATTATGAACCTGAAGCAGTCGGCACTGTAGATGAGCTTGTTGCATCCCTTGGAATTATTAGAGCTGAAAAAGATTTACCACTCGAAACTAAAGAAATAATATTAGAGATTCAAAGAGAGTTATTTATCGTTGGAGCAGAAATAGCAACATCAAAAGAGAATAGGAATAAATTACAAGCTGGTAAAACCCTTGTGGAAGAAATTATGATTACAAATCTTGAAACAAAAATTGATATCTTAGAGGAGAAAAATGGAATCCCTGATTTTTTTGTTGTTCCCGGTGAAAATACAATCTCATCAAAAATTGATTGGGCACGAGTAGTCTCAAGAAGAGCTGAAAGAAAATGTGTAACTTGGCAAAAGGCTTACGAGATTGAAGACTCTATAGCTATAAAATACTTGAACAGACTTTCAGACTATTTATGGATGCTTGCAAGAGATTTTGAAAAAGATTGGACACCGAGTAATTAAATGAAAATGGATATATTATTTTTTAGTAAAAAATTTGAGAACAAAGATGAATTCATAGTCGACTCAAAAACATTCAGCGAGTACATAACAACTCACGGTTTTGAGGGAAAACCAAAACAAATCCTTTTGATGCCACCATCTTTGTCTTCAAGAGGAAACGAAACGATCCTAGTCTCTTCTGAAGACATTAAAAGTACTGATCTCATAGAGTTGGGTTATTTAATCGGAAAACAAATACAAACTAGCGTAACAATCGAAATTGTTAATTTTGAGGGAAACAAAGAGCTTTTGATTCAGGGAATTATGTTTTCAGAGTATAACTTTGACTCCTATAAAACAATGAAAACAAAAGAAAGAATCGAGCTCAACTTTTCTGAAGACTTAGATACTCAAAGTAATAAGTTAAAAAAAGAAGCAGTATTTTGGGTGAGGGATATGATCAATACGCCACCTCTGGACAAAACTCCAGAATTTTTTATAGAGAGTATAAAAAATTTAAATACTGAGATAAATCTTGAAATTCATGACGAAGAATGGCTTGAAGAAAATAATTTTGGAGCTGTTCTCGGAGTTGCTAAGGGATCTGAGAGAAAACCTTATTTTTTAGTGGGTGAATACAACAAAGAGGCAGATTTTCAAATTGCACTAATTGGGAAAGGTGTAATGTTTGACTCAGGTGGGCTTTCCTTAAAATCTCCGGCTGGAATGGAGACAATGAAAACTGATATGGCAGGAGCAGCTACTGCTTGGGGAGTAATGAGTTTGATTTCAAAACATAAAATAAATGTTGGCCTGACAGTTTTTACTCCAATTGTAGAGAACATGCCCAGCGGTAGTGCCATTAGACCAGGCGATGTTTTAACTGCAAGAAATGGTAAAACAATTGAAGTATTAAATACTGATGCAGAAGGAAGACTAATTATGGCTGACGCTCTTGCATTTGCCTCCGAAAAAAAACCAGATTTAATCTGTGATGTAGCAACTTTAACTGGAGCCTCCTATGTAGCGTTAGGTTTAGATATTGGAGCAATTTTTTCAAATAATAAAGATATAGAAAACATTTTTATTAATTCTACAGAAACATCTGGAGAAGAATTTTATCCTCTGCCCCTGCATGAAGGTTATAAAAAATTAATAGAATCTGATATTGCTGACATGCAAAATACTGGTGGACACTTTGGAGGAGCTATAACAGCAGCACTTCTTCTTGAAAATTTTGTAGAAGATTTAGATTGGGTTCACCTTGATATAGCCGGACCAGCTAGAGCAAGTAATAGAAAAGGTGCGACTGGATTTTCAGTGTTAACTTTATTCGAATTTTTTAAAGACTTAGCTATGAGTCATCTTGAGAGTTAGCAACAATAAAAATTAGGCTATCTCCTGTAGAAACTGTTCCACCTTGGGCTACATTTGTTCCAATAACCTTGCCTTGACAATCTGGTATTTCAGATTCTTCAAATGAATTTTTCAAGAACAAGATAACACTTGTTTCTCTCATAAAGTTTTTGATTAAAATTTCTGCTTCATCTTTCGTATAAGTACAAGGAGGAATATTTGGAATTGCAGCTGTAAACTTTGTACCAGAAACTTCTAGTACAACTTCTGTCCCCTCAGGCATCTCTTCTCCACTTTCAATACTCTGAGTAAGAACCAATCCCGGGGCCTCTTCAGAATCAATTAGCTTTATTGTTGGTAATATATATCCAGAAAATGCAATTTCTTCAGCATCGATGATATTAAGTCCTAGTAACTGAGGTATTTCAATTGTTGGAATTTCATAATATTTATCAATATCACTTGGATCAGCTGGCCACTCTTCAATTGGTAAATCTTCAACAACTTTCTCCATAAATTCTTTCCAAATAGGTGCTGGTACCCTTCCTCCAGAAACACTTGATACAACTTCACCATTAATTTCAACATTTGTAAGAGGGAGCTGNTCTTCTGCAAAACCAATCCAGACTGAGGAGGTGTATTGAGGAATAAATCCAATAAACCAAGCTTCTCTGAATCCTTGATGAGTNCCGGTTTTACCAGCAATTGGCCTGTCATCAAGTACAGCTCTAGTTCCTGTACCAAACTGAGCAGCTACTTCTAGGGTTTTCCTTACAGCCGCGGCAGCTCCAGGATCAGGAATAGTTACTCTTTGGGATGATATGTGTTGATAAAGTATCTGACCATTAGAGTCTGTTATTTTATCAATTAAATACGTAGGCGCTAAAGAGCCATTATTTGCAAAAGAAGAATAAGCTGAAGCCAGTTCAATTGGAGTTACAGCTCCGCACCAAGAGTTAATGAAATTACGGGATCTAATTCTGAGTCTATACCAATTCTGTTGGCAGTACTGGAGAGTTTTTCTCCACCAAGCTCTGAGGCAAGTTGTGCAAACACTGTATTCACAGATTTTCTAGTCGCTTCTTCAAGTGAAACCATTCCTGAGGTATCTAGAAGTTTAATTGATCTATTATATTCTGATTTATCTATACATGGTTTGAAGATAAATTGAGTTTCACTTTCAAGGTTAATTTGAATTAAATTATTTTGTTCTTCAATTAAGACAGGATCGCTAACTTGGATTAATGTTCGTCCTTGATCATCTTCAGTGGTCAAGTTCTCATCTTCGGAGTAAATTACAATACCTCCATCTTCAGAATATTGGCCTAGTGCAATACCTATTGCTAATAATTTATCGCCCTCTTCTTCAAGTTCATCTATCTCTGACGAAATAGGAAACTGATCAATAAAATCTTTATTTTTCAATTCTTCGGCATGAAAGCCAACACATTGAAGTTCAATCGCTTTGTCTTGTGCGGGGAGTTTATTTATAAACCTATCAGCTGTAATTGAAGTTCCATAATTTCTAACCACCCATTTCGTGCCAATACCATCTGGAGCGCAAGGATATCCACAATCAATTTCAACAGGGCTTCTTGAGTCTCTTGTACTATAAAGTTTTGCGCCAGCCTCTAAAGCTGCAAGTAGAGTAATTGGTTTAAATGCTGATCCAGGGTTTCTCTTACCTTGAGTAGCAAGATTATACTGCTCTTCTTCGAAAGGTAGCCCAGAAGCCATAACCTCAATGCCTCCAGTTTTATTATTGATTAATGTAATTACTCCTGTTGGCTTAGGTTCGGGTTCTTCTAGATTTACACCAGCTTCCAAATCGATAATTTCAGATGGAACCCATTTATTCAAAACCTCGTTAGCGTGATTTTGTAATTCTAAATTAACTGTTATATTTATAGTCAAACCACCACCACCAGTACACGAAGTGTCATCTGATGGACATCCAAAAAGAGCTTTTTTCCTTTCTTCTTTTGTAGAACCAAGAACTGCAAACTTTGGTTCATTAAGTAATCTTCTTTTTACCTCAGCAGAAACATGTTCAGCTTTATTTGAAAGTGTATTTGGTTCTGCAATTGTAAGTGGGGCTAATTTTGCTGACCTATGCTGTATGTCAACTATAAATCCTTCTTTAAGCATGACATCTAAAACATCATTTCTTCTATCCAGTACTCTTTCTGGATATTTTCTAGGGTTGTAATATGCTGGACTTCTTATGATGACCACTAGTGTTGCTGCCTCATCTAAAGTAATATCACCAACATCTTTGTTGAAATATTCAGACGAAGCCGATTGGAGGCCATAAGCTCCAGAACCCCAATATATTGAATTTATATAATATTCTAAAATTTGATCTTTTGAATATCTTCTTTCTAATTCAGCTGCTACAACAGCCTCTGCAACCTTTCTTCTTATCGAGATTTCATCGCCAACAAAAGATTGTTTAGCCACTTGAGATGTAATAGTTGAACCACCTCTAGTAACTCCTCTTAAGTTATCAACTACAGCACTTAATATGGCTACAAAATCTACACCTTCATGTTGATAGTAATTACTATCTTCTGCAGCAAGGAGTGTGTTTATAACAAAAGGAGGGACATCTGACAATTTGATTGGATCCCTATTGAGACCATCATGAAGTTCGTCTAATATTTGATTATCTGAAGTAACTATTATTGAAGGTTCAGATAATGATACAAAATCTAACACCATACCCTCAGCCCTTGGTAAGAATTTTTCTTCCAAATTGGTTACTACTTCCATTGCAGATTTTATAGGTAAAAACGTGAAAAAAGCAAACCACCCTGAAAGCAATAGAGCACTTACTAAAAGACCAAATCCAGCTATATATTTAATTCCATACCTGGATTTATTTTCTAAATTATGGATTTGTGCCATTATTTAATTCTAGTGTCTATAAAAATCAATTTAACATTAGGAGTAGTAATAGGAATACATGTAATATAGATTAACAATGGATTATTCACCAGGACTTAGAGGCGTAATAGCTGGAGAAACTCAAATTTCCACAGTAGGAATGGAAGGAACCTCACTTCGATATAGAGGGTACGATGCTGTAGGTCTTACCAATACAAATACATATGAGGATGTTGCATCCTTAATAATCAATGATGATTTGGATGGAGAATTATTTAAAAAGTCATTTTCCAATCATTATAAAAAACTCTCAGAGGACTCAGGACTAATTGAACTAATTAATAGGTTAAAGACAGAACAACATCCTATGGATGTAACAAGGACAGCTATTTCCTATATTGGTGAAGCTAATGAAAGTAACAAGTTAGATGCTGCTAGTAAGGTCACTGCAATAGCTTGTTTAGCTATTGCTTCATACAACAAAGAATTATCAGACGTTTTAGACCAAAAATATACAGTAGCAAGTTCACTTCTACCAAATAGCTCTACACAACAACAACTTGAAGCATTAGATGATATGTTAATTCTTTATGCTGAACACGGCTTTAATGCTTCTACTTTTGCTGCTCGTGTCACCGCTTCAACAAGATCGGATTTAATAAGCGCAATTGTTTCAGGAGTAGGAACCCTGAAAGGAGAGCTACATGGTGGAGCAAACGAGGCAGCCGTAGAATTAATAAACAGTTTCAAAACTCCTGAGGATGCAAAAAATGGCGTGTATCAGCTACTTGAAGATAAAAAGAAAATCATGGGTTTTGGTCACGGTGTTTATAAAATCCAAGACCCAAGAAGTCCTGTTGTAAAAAACTGGGTTGAAGTTCTGTCAACTTCAGATGAATCTATTAATAAATACGAAATAGCCAAAACCATAGACTCAATTATGGATTCTGAAAAAAAATTATTCCCAAATGTAGATTTTTATGGAGGATTGCTACTTTCTGAATTAGGGTTTGCTGTTGACGTATTCACACCAATTTTTGTTGCTGGTCGTTCTGTTGGATGGTCAGCTCATTATTTTGAACAAAGAAATCAAGATACTCTAATTAGACCTGCNGCAAAATATACAGGANTTCAAGAAAGATAATCACAACTTGAATGAGCCATCTTTTAATAATTTAATCACGAATTATTTAGAAAANGAAGTTCTNTTAGATGATGAAACCTTAATTTCNACAAAGTTAGCACTTCTTGACACGATTGGTTGTATTTTTGATGCTGCTGACGGATCTCAACCAGTTGCTTTTGCAACACGCGGCGAACACCAGAAAATAAA
>JGI26238J51125_1000474_pt1 | contig 14513 bp, 19 predicted proteins | sample SaaInlV_100m_DNA_FD_51125 | JGI IMG/M metagenome (IMG submission 51125) | reverse complement strand
GCCCTTTTAAAAAAGCAATTGGGTAACAAGGCGTGCTTTACGCCCCGGAATACGAGCCGTATTATGCGGCTAAAGCGTACTCGAAATAGCTGTCATTTGCAGTTATTTTAATTTGCTGTTTTTTAACATGGAACTGCTCCCATGTGTCGTCAGTATATCGTCCTCACCCTGTCGAAGCCAATGTCACCCCCGTCAAAAAAAGATTAAGTATATAATACCACCAATAATAATAATGTCGGCACAGATACTCCATGCGACATATATTTTAAACATATATTCTATAAATTTCCTTGCAGGTCTAGGTAATGTTTTTATTTTGTTCCGGAGGAATCGCATCGTTGCTTCCTCCTACATTATTATTGATCATTTTAATCTCCTTTTGGTGGAGGTGGCGGGGATCGAACCCGCGTCCAGAATGCATATTGTCTACATCATACGACAATAAGTTACTTACTTATTTTCTTTTCTTCATATAAAACATGTTTGCGTACAACTGGGTCATACTTTTTTAATTTAAGTTTATCTATACTTTTTCGCTTATTGATAGTTGTAGTATAATAATGCCCAGTGCCAGCAGTTGATACTAATTTAATAATTGTAACATTTTTACTTGCCATTACCACGCATCCTTAAATTCTTGTTTAATAAAATTATCATTTTCTATAACATGTTCTGTTACTTCTTTATCACCATAAGATATATTTTGTGGTGGTACATCTACAGAACTTCCTGTAGTATAAAACCTTGATGCTGTTTGTACATCATCAAAACTTTGCGACTTTTGTCCCATTGCTTTATCAAAGATGTCTTTATAGTCATTATAAATGGCCATATAGCCAGGATAACCATCACACCAGCCTTCTTTTACTTCATCTGTGACAAACTTAACATACTCTGATGCTAAAGTCAAGTCACCGTTTGCTAACTTAAGGCATTCTAATCTTATATGTGTTGTATCAATCATTGTCGCCTTTAAATAGTGTCCATGCACCATAAATTATTGCGCCCCAAGCTGCCCACTTAACTAGTGGTGAAAATAAAAGGCATACTACACCAACAGCGATTAACATACCGCCATCCCATGATGTTCTTTCTGCCCATCGTGCTTTTACAAAATCTAGTGGATTCATATTATTGTTCTCCTATGGGGTATTTATAAGATATCAATTATCTGCTTCTATTTTTACCTGTAATGGATAATTATTATTGCGTGATAAAACAGTAGTTTCAATACCTTTTTGTTCTGCTATTTCATACGGTAATACTGCTACTATAGCAAACCCTTCTTGATGTATTTTATGTGTCAGTTCTTCTGCTTCAGTTAAAGAATGATTAAAAATAGACATTAAGCAATTCATTACAAAATCCATTGGGGTAACATCATCATTTAAAAATACAACCTTATATAAAGATGGTTCTTTTAAATCTAGATTTTCTTCTATTTTAGTTAATGTATCTGTTCCTGTATCTGACATTAGTTTTCCTCGTAGGATTTTTTTGGTCCTTCAGTCAAATCTCGTAAACGATATGAAATAAATTCACCAGGATTACGCTGACCTGAACGACCTTTTTGCTTAGGACCTTTCTTCCATTCCAAAACCATTGGATTGCCTTGTTGCCGTGCTTTCTTTGCTTCTTTTAATTTCTTTTGTAATTCTTTAGTAAATGGTAATTTATATAATCGAGTATCTGTTTTACCTAAGTGTTTAACCCACAATTCAATAACCTTGCCCTGTCTTGTACCATCCATTATAATTACTTTTCCAACAGGAATCACAGGATAAGCATATCCTANAATNTCATTTAACTTATCCATTGTACTATATAATAGGAAAAAAAGCAAGGGAATTGTTAAGAATTTGATGTAAAGTTTCGCAGGAGTNNGAATTAATATATAACTAACAAGAACAATTAACAGAACCGCAGTAATAAACTCGATATTAAATGCATATAGTATGTCATACCAAGCACTCCATTCAAGTTTCTCGTCACCTGCTACTGCGGAAAAATCTATTGCTTTTTCTTGTGCTGTTGCCATAATATTTGCCTCTGCATTGTTTTGTTGATCATTTACGGATTGGGATATGTTTTGCTCATCAACCATTAATATCCCCACAAATGTAAAAATTCGTCTTTAATACCACCAAAGTTACCTATACCATCTGGTGTCACGCCAGGACCTAGCGATTGACTACCTTGTTCACGCTCAACTAAATTTCCATCCGGGCCTTCATGATATGTTGATTGCCATCTATGGTCATATATAAACGGAGTCATATATGTAGTAACATCTTTTATATAGTAAACTTTTTCTTCGGTTATTTCTCCACCCTTACGTTGAGTGTATGTTTCTTCTTCTACTGTAAAATTAAATGCTGTCTTTTCTTGTCCTGGTTTTATTAAATTAAATTTAATAAGACCTTTTTGCTTAAATGGATTAACCCTAATTAATTCTACAGTAACAGGTACAGTTAATTCTTCAGGCGCGGCGTCAGATTCTGAACCTTGCCTATATGCATAATAATGAATATTAACATTCCATTCGCCAGCAATAAAACCACGTATTGTAACAATCTCTTGGTTCATTTCACTTGTTACTCGGCGGCCGTCGGACAATGTAATAGTATCATTACTAGTACCCAAGTCATCCCTGTCTAAATGCATTAACCCTCTATCTCTACCTCTAAAACTAATAACTTCTCCCAATGGGTCTCTAACCCACATATCAATATCTTTAGATGACCCTTCTGGCCAAGTTAATATAATTAATATTTCTGCCTTAGGATCTATCTTTTTATCAGTTGGAACTGGTGGGGCAATTAACAAAAAAGCAATTACGAACAGAAATACAAAACCGATTAAAGTATTAAACAATAAATCAGTAAATCCTAGTCCTGATAGATATCTGTTACGCTTTCCTGTGGTCATATTCTAAGTTCATCAATTGTAATTTGGTAATAATTGAGCACACAAGGCCTACTAACGTAGTTGTTAACGCGGTACTCATGCCCGCGGCCATGTCTCGTATAACTTCTTTGGCTTGTCCTATATTAGATAAATCTAAGTCGGCAAAGGCGCCGCCTAGCATTATAATAAAACCCGTTACTGTACCAATTAATCCCAAAGTTATCATTGATTCAGCAAAGAACCATGATACTTCTATTGTGCGGAAATTTAATGGTCGGTGTTTATAGAGTTTGTATGATTGATGTCCTAAATGGGCAGTTAAACCATAAAACAGTATTAATATACCGAAGCTTATCTTGGTTTGGTCTAAATGCCATAAGGCGGTCCACATGTCAAAATAATGTATTACTGCCGACGCGGCAAGTACAGCACATGTTATTAACCACCAGTTGAGAAAGCAATTTGATCGCATTCGTCGCTCCTAATCCGTCGTAGTATTTAGTTATCTTGACTACGATTCATAAATATGATATAATGAACGATAAAAAGTTTTTTTGTATAGAACCATATGTAGGTTTATCAATAATTGTTCCCGACCATGCATTTTGCTGTTGTTTACATGAAGGGGAAAAAATAACCAATACTGAAAATATTTGGCAAGATCCATACTTACTAGATATTAGAAATAAATTTACAAATAATATAATACCTGAAGAATGTAAGCCGTGTGTTGAGCAAGAGAAACACACTGATGGGCGTTCTAGCAGACGTTTAGACTCTAATAAAAATTGGGAAAACCATGTAGGGAAATTTGAAGATTATCTTGATAATGACGCTCCTTATAAATTAGATTTTTGGACTGGAAATATTTGTAATCTAGCATGTGCTACTTGTGCGGCTGATGATAGTTCTCTTTGGGGCACATTACAAAAGAGAAAACCCAACACTACAGTCTTTCATCGAGGCAGAAACCCCAATGATTTTGTATACAAAAAAGAAAATGTGCCAAATATAAATTATAAAAATTTACGCACAATACATTTTAATGGTGGTGAACCATTTCTTACTAACGCACATTTAAAAGTTTTAGATCGAATACCTGAACATCAACGAGCAAATGTACACGTACAATATAATACAAATGGTACAGTACCAATAGATATTAATGATGAAAAATATCAAATTTTTAAACAATTTTTATCAGTAGATTTATGCTATAGTTTAGATGGTATAAACGAAACTTTTGAATATACTCGTTGGCCGGCAAAATGGGATGAGGTAAGAAATAATATAGACTTTTGGGTTGATCAATTACATACTAGCAATAATGAATCATGGCATTTAGAAATAAGCTTTAATATAGTAAAATCAGTGTATAATTATGATAAAATAGATGAAACTATAAACTATATTGATAACAGATGGTGTGTTCCTATTAACGAAAAGAGAAAAGATCATCCAGAATATCATCCTATACCAATACACCTAACTAATGATCACGCTATGCTAGATTATACAGATGAAGATTTTGCAAATTATAAACTAACAAGTAGATATAATAGTGAAATAACACAAATAAGAAATTTTAGAAAACGATAACCCTGCCGTGTGAAGATAAAAAGGGGGCACAATGCCCCCTTTCTACCTTTTGGGTTAGCGAAACTTAGAACTTAATCTCGATCGTCTTAGGTTTCAGTGCTTCAGGCACTTCCTGTTTGAGGCCAATCTCTAACATTCCGTCCTTACATACTGCTGATTCAACTTCAACAAATTCAGCAAGGTTCCAAGAGCGTGTAAAATCGCGTGTTGCGATGCCCTTGTGTAGCCAAGTTTGTTCTTGTGAATCCTCTTTGTGGGCAGAGACAGTTAATTGTCCATTGTCAACAGTTACTGAAAGATCACCCTGAGAAAACCCAGCAACGGCAATGGTAATTACATACTCAGTGTCGCTGATGCGTTCAATATTGTAGGGTGGGTAGGACGGTGCTTGGTGTGAAAAAAGCCTGTCCATATCGCCAAATAAGCGATCGAATCCGACCATATGTCGGTTAAGTGTGGGGATAAGATTTCCCGCAGTGATTCTATACTCAGTCATTTTAAGTTCCTCCTTATGTAAAGCGAGTATTTGCATAATAGATCCCTTACGGCAATCTATTTTGCGTTCTCAAATTCTGCATCAACAACATCCTCAGGAGTACTGCTGTTTTCCTGTGGCTGTTCTTCTTGATACATTTGCTCAGCAATTTTGTGACTTGCTTCCATCATTACATTAGTTTTACTTGTAATGTTTTCAGTATTATCACCTTTAACTGCTTCTTCTACATCTGTAACTGCTGTTTCAACTTCATACCGCACAGTTGAATCAACTTTGTCACCTGCTTCTTCCAAAGTTTTCTGGACTGCATGAACCATTGCTTCTGCAGTGTTCCGTGCATCAACAAGTTCGCGCATTTTCTTGTCTTCGTCAGCATGTGTTTCAGCATCAAGTATTGCTTGCTGAACTTCTGCGTCAGATAAACCAGACCCTGCTTTAATTACGATCTTGTTTTCCTTACCAGTTGCTTTGTCTTTAGCAGACACATTAAGTATACCATTAGCATCAATGTCAAAGGACACTTCAACTTGTGGCATACCTCTTGGTGCTGGTGGAATACCAGTTAAATCAAACCTACCTAATGACTTATTACCACTAGCCATTTCTCGTTCACCTTGTAACACGTGAACTGTTACAGCAGTTTGATTATTCTCCGCAGTAGAGAACACCTGGCTCGCACTAGTTGGAATTGTAGCATTTTTGTCTACTAATTTTGTCATTACGCCACCCAACGTCTCTATACCTAGAGACAAAGGCGTAACATCTAACAACAAAACATCCTTTACTGTGCCGCCGAGCACACCGCCCTGAATAGCTGCACCTACTGCTACTGCTTCATCAGGATTAACATCTTTACGTGGCTCTTTTCCAAAGAACTTGGAAACTGTTTCTTGAACTTTAGGCATACGAGTCTGCCCGCCAACAAAAATAACTTCATCAATTTCTGAAGTTGAGAGTCCTGCATCTTTAAGTGCTACCTTACACGGCTCAATAGTCTTTTTAACAAGATCATCAACTAGAGATTCTAGTTTTGCGCGAGTAAGTTTAAGCGTCAAATGCTTTGGACCACTTTGGTCAGCAGTCAAGTATGGCAGATTAACATCCGTCTGCTTGTTTGTGGACAATTCAATCTTCGTTTTTTCTGCCGCTTCCTTAATGCGTTGCATAGCAAGGGCATCACCACGTAGATCCATGCCTTGTTCTTTTTCAAAAACATCAGCAAGATGGTCCATTATGCGACGGTCAAAGTCCTCACCGCCTAAGAACGTATCACCATTTGTTGCTAATACTTCAAATTGATGTTCACCATCAACGTCTGCAACTTCAATAACTGATACATCAAACGTACCACCACCCAGATCATATACAATAATCTTCTGGTCGCCTCTTTGCTTGTCTAAACCATACGCAAGAGCGGCCGCCGTGGGTTCATTAATAATACGTTTAACATCTAAGCCAGCAATTTTCCCTGCGTCCTTTGTTGCTTGACGCTGAGAATCATTAAAATATGCTGGAACTGTAATAACGGCTTCAGTAACTGGACAACCTAAGTAGTCCTCCGCAGTCTTTTTCATCTTCTGTAAGATGCGAGCACACATTTCTTGTGGTGCTACTGTTTTACCGTTTACTTCAACCCAAGCATCACCATTGTCTGCCTTAACAATCTTATACGGCATTAAATCCAAGTCGCGTTGAACGACATCTTCATCAAACTTCCGTCCAATAAGACGTTTTAATGCAAACAGGGTGTTGTGTGGGTTTGTTACCGCCTGTCGTTTTGCTGATTGACCAACAACAACTTCATCGTTATCAGTAAACGCAACTATACTAGGGGTAGTTCTGTCGCCTTCGTTGTTTTCAATGACTTTTGCGATACCACCGTCTATAACGGCGACACACGAATTCGTGGTACCTAAGTCAATACCTATGATAGTGCTCATATATTTCTCCTTATATTAAGCGAGTAAGTTTATGAGCCTCACAATTAAGCACTCATATACATATTATAGCACTATTGCTATGATATGTCAATGTATTTATGTGTGTAAATACTTGATTTTAATATTTTCTTTGTTTATGTATTGAATTTTCAGCAACTTCTTTAAGATGTCGCTTGCGAGCAATTGCTCTGGCTCGCTTTCTTACAATACTAGGTCTTTCATAATGTTCACGAGCCTTTAGCTCTTGTAGTTTACCAGAGTTAGCAATTTTCTTTTTAAATTTGCGTAGAGCCTTATCTACTTCGCCATTTTGTACCCAAACCTTAAGTCCAGAAACTCTTACTGGGCTAACTTTGTAATCTATTGGTTTTCTAAAATCTTTTGTATACTTCTTATCTTTATCGTTTTTCCAAACGGTATTTCTATTATTCCATTCCCGTGCCATTATTTCTCCAATTGTTTGATAGGCTCTATAATACTTTCTACTCTATTTGTGTTAAATAATCCCACTATTTTAGCAGTTTCATCATCACACACATAATAACAATTATTCTTACTTAATAACCAGCCATAGTATATTGAGTTTTTAGTATCCGCCTTTGCCCATTTAAGGTGTAATACTATTATACTACATTTTTGAGATGTGTCAAGCATCCATTCTATATCACGCTCAGGAGTCATATCATTTATTGCTAAACAACATTCAGCATCTATATTATCAAGTACTAATATTAGTTCACTTTGCTCATCTTGAGAAAAACCTGATATTAATACATTTATGTCAGCACCGTAATATCTATCTGGTGGTGTTAGTATTGTTAATTTATCCGCCGAGGACATCTTGTCTGCTTAAATAATTTTGTAAGAACTCTTGTTCCTCATCTGTAAACTCTTCTATGTTCACACCACTATTTAAGCGAGTAAGTAAATCACCTATCTGTTCCTGATTAAAATTAGCAGTATTTTCAGCACCAGTTAGTTTAGTTTTCAATTGTGCTATTTCTCTTTCTAACTTTTTAACTTTTTTCTTATCTTCTTTTAATACAACGTAGGGTTTACCCTCTATCTGCTCTGTTTCTACAACAGTTTTTTCTACTATTTTCTCAATTTCTACAGGAACTTCCTTTATTACCTCTACTTCTTTAATAACTTCAACAAGAACTTCCTTCTCTATAATTTTTTCTACCAGTATTTCTTTTTCAACAGGAACTTTTACTTCTTTAATAACTTCCTTTATTACTTCAACAGGAACTTCTTTCTCAACTATTTTCTCAACAACAACTTCCTCTATTCTCACTATTTCTTCCTGTTTAGAATCCTGTTTCGGACCAGAGAGAATCCGTCTTTTTTTTTCAAATGGATCTCTAAACTTCTTAAGAGTCATATTACCAGCAATAACAAGTAATACCGCAAGTGGATCAAATACAAATATAATTGTAATAATTACCCAGCGTACTGCTTCCTCCAATAAGTCACGTGTAACCTCATTGCCATATATTAGTTGAGCAATATACTTAACTGGGCCTACTTCTGTCTCTAATGTACGTACAGTAGAAGCAAGCATAAAACGTTCTTCTTTTAATTCATCAATATTAGTATAATAACTTTCTATTTGTAATTCTAATTGACCAATTTGAGCATCTGTATCATCTGCTTTTGTACTCATTTGTTCTTGTAATACAGTAATCTGTGTATTAGCATTGTCAATTTCTTTTTGTGCGTTGGTGCGTAATCCTTCTATTATATCTTGGTGTGGTTTAATATTCTCTGCTAACGATTCACGCAAAATAGTAATTTGATTCTGTACTTCAGTAGCAATTCTTATTTCACCCTGCCTTGCTAAATTAATTTCTGTTTCTATTACTTTAATTTGGGCCGCGAAAGCATCACGTTGAGGTTTTTGCTTTTCACGCAATTCTTTACCACGTCTAATATAGTCAATTGGTTGCCCCCAAGTTTTCTTTTCTACACCTTTATCCGTATATGCTTTAACAGCGGCGTCTAATTGTGCTATTTGCAGGTTTACTCGTTCAATGGCATTTTCTTTAACTGTTATATCATCTCGCACACGTTGCTGTGCGTTTGCTGTACGTTGTTCTTGTATAGCAATATCTTTTTCCAATTGAGATTGCAAGGCATCTATTTGTGATTGTTCTTGATCAATACTACTGCTTACTCTGTTCCAAGCAGTATCTCGTCTAGTTGTTTGTTGTTCAATTGCTCTAGCAATAGTTGTATTCTGCTGTCCAACATCTGCACTTTGTAATCGAGTTACTTTTTCTTTAATTGAATCAACTCGAGCCTTAAAGCGAGTTATTTTCTCATCTACACGTTCAACTCGTGCTTCTGCTTGTGTCGCACTACTTGTTTGTTCTACGTGTGCTTTGGATAAAAATCCAAAAATGCCCATTGACGTAATAAACATTAATACTACTACAGCCAAAGTAAGATAATACTTTAAAAATTTAGGTATTTTTTCCCAATACTGATAGAGCCACGATGCGGTAACTAATTTACCGACTTCCAGTGTTACACCCATAACTGCTATAGGTATAGCCGCGGCCGCAAAGATAGCCATTAATCCAATAATGCTATAATACACAGCGACGGCACTAATAGATAGTGCCGTTATTAATACAAAAAGAGCAAATGCCATAGTACATATTTATCCCGGTTTCGAGTATAAATAAAGGCGGTATTTTATTGACAAAATACTAAGTTTCGTTTATAATATATAAACACAGACACACAAATAGGAGAAAAGCAATGGTCACAATGATTGGCAATGTTTTTCGTCTATGGTTAGGTAATAAGTTAATCGATTCGGTAAGTGATTACAATGATTCATATATGCGCTGGGCAAAAACAGAGTATAAGAATGATTGGCAATATCATTACTACCGCCTAATTGAAGAAGATAAAATCGCTAGACAAAGACGAGGCAAAGGCACACAGAAGAATCTAAACGCAAAATGCATGAAGCAAAAGTGGGTAAGCCTACTTGGAATAAAGGTATTCCAGCGACAGAAGAACGCAAACGAAACATTAGTTTAGCAATGAAAAGAGCGGCGGCTGCAAGGGCAGGGGTCGAACCTGCAATGTCCGGAGACACCCAATAAACGGTTGGGTCTGTATACCAGTTCCAGCACCTTGCATCTGTCCGCTTTTCACATACCAAATTATCTATGCATATTTGCTACAATACCACGTACCTTATACTGTTCCATCGCGTGAATAAACCGCGTCATACCAATGCCTCCACCTACTCTTGGCACAAAGTCCAATGCTAGGAAGTCATCTAGTTCTTTTATTACACGCTCTTTACCAAATGTTCCAAATAGTAAATCTGCATACATACCATCACTAATTGTATGAAACATTTCTCGCATCTCAAACGGGTCACTACTACGCTCTGCTGAGCCAATAGTTTCCATTCCTGCTATAATAACATCTATTTTTGCGGCTGTTCCGTCACCATTTTGCTTCATGTTCCAAAATGGACTTGTGTAATTTGGGAAGTTTTTAATCATGCAAACTCTACCTTGCCAATTACGGCACATTGCTTCTTCGTGTTCATGCTCGAGTTCATCAACACCAAAATCTTCGCACCATGCAAGATAATCCTTTGCAACAACTCCGCCCTTAGAACACCAACCTAAGTATTCCATAAGTTCCTTTTCCATAGTTTCTAAATCATCAATGTTACCTGGCATTTCAAATTCAAACATTGGGAAAATTAAATCATGTCTACCTTGTACTATATTTGGTTCTTGTCTATAGGATGTTGAAACACAAAAAAACCCCGGAACGTGGGGTTTAGTGAGCAATTCGAATTCCAACCACATTTGGCCTGTTTGTGGGAGTGGCCATACTTCTCCGGCGTAATTATAAGTTGCTACTGTAGTAGGGTCTTCGCATGCCGCCAATATGCTTAACCTGTTTTGCGTATGCACCTCTTCAAAACCTTTAGCCATAAAAAAGGACCTTAAAAGGCCCGTGGCTTCAGTGAACTGTTGAGGATTTATTAATTGCGTCATTCTGTCATTCTCCAGTCAAATTTTTTTAGACGCTCGTCTGGCCGTCTAAACTGTTTTTATTTATACCTTTTCTTCTTTTTCTTGATTCTTTTGTTCTTCCTCTTGTCTTTTCTGTTCTTCTATTACTTCTTCTTTTAATACATCTAAATTTATATAATTCTTTAAGGTGAATATACCTTTAATTTTTTCTTTAATAGTCATAGTGCTATTTATTATGATACAGTTAAGTCAAGTTATTATTATACTAAAAACCACTTTAAATATCATATGTTACCTTCATTCTTAACAATACGAAAAAAGAAAGGTGCATTTGTTCTTTGTGCCGCAGAAGATATACCACATGCAAGAATGGTAGGGATAACTTCGGTTACCCATCCTCACATTCATGTAGGGAAAGGTCGCGGCTATGCTGGTGAGGGTTCTTTAGTAACTACAGCACTAGGTGCATTTTTAACAACATCAGACAACCCTAATTGCTCACTACGAGAAATGATGTTATCAGGTGGTTACGATTGGGGATTACGTTTTGAAGATGCGTGGTGTTTACATTTATCTATTAACCAACCACTTAAAAAAGGTGAAATACTAACTGTAAGGTGTTTAACGGAAGGTGATAAAACAATAGATTAAAATTCTTCTAGTTCTTCTTCTTTATCGTAATCAAACTTCATTTTATCTTTATCTAACTTTTCTACTTGTTTTTCTTTATACGCTTCAACAACACCTAATGCAATAGCTCGTTGTGCCACAGCAGTAGCAATTACTCGTTGATTTGAATCTGGTGCATATATATTTGGCTTCTGTAAAAAGTCTGACATAACATTTGCTACATCATCAGGCAATTGAGGTGTAATGTCTCGTAATACATGCATCAATAAAGCACCTTCACCTGCTTCAGCTGCTATAAGATTTTCACTAGTGCCTGGGCGTAAATCAACAGTTTTAATTAACTCAACCATTTCTTCTGGAGACATGCGTTTACTTGCTAATTGCTGTTTTTCATATTCGTCAAATGATGTTCCTGTCATTTGTACAAATGCAGATTCTAATCTATCTAATTCTTTTACTTTTGCAGCTTTAGGAGATTTACCTTTTTCTCTGGCTTGTTCTATCTCGTCATTTAATCTATTGATGTTCTTTAAAGTTCTTTTGATAGATGATGGCGATGCTTCTACTAAAATTTCTGTAATTTTCATTAGCGGCGATCGTCCTCTGGATTTTTATTTGGGTCTTTCCAAGTAGATACTTTTTTCTTTGGTTCCCACTTACCAGTGTCTTGATTGATTCTTTGCCCTTGCACAAATTTTATTAAATTAGGCTCTTCACCTTTAATTCGCGGTGGGCCACCACTAGTAAATCCACCTGCGCTGTCACTATACATGCCTTGGGCCTTCTTTAAATCATCAGCATTAGTTATTTTACTTAAATCATCATGTAACCATGCTTGCTTCATTGCTTCGCGCCGTGCGGCCAGTTCTGATTTTCTTGCTTCTGCTTTTGCTTTTATTGCATCTGCTTTTGCTTTTCGTTCTGCTTCTGCTTTTGCTATTTCTGCATGACGTTTAATTGCGGCATCTCTCTCAGCTTGTTCTTGCTCTTCCGCATCGCCTTGACTGGCTAATTCAGCATTTGCTTTTCGTTCTGCTTCTGCTTGTTCTAATGCGGCAAGTCTATCTAATAATTTTTGTGTTTTTTCAGCATCAGTTGTTGTAGGACCCGCTAGTGCTTCACCATCTGAGTTATCGTCGGGTCCAGCATCATCAAGTACCGATGGGTCAGCATATGCTTCTTCGTCTTCTTTTTTCTTAATACGATCTAAAATAGTTTCTTTGTCGCCTTGAGCAATTTGGTCTTGGGCACCCCTTAAATATTTTGACTGTCCTGGTACGCCGCTATATGTAGGGTCTATTAATCCTGGATAAGCATTTGGATCTGCCTCATCTTCATCCTGGGCGATTGTTACGTTTGACAACTTCTTACCTGTTGCATCTTTATTATCATGTTTTAGTTGATTAGTAGAGGCAAGTGTGGTGTCGCTCGAGCCATCTTTCATTGTTGCGGTTACGTCACCACCAGTATCAACAGTAGTACTGGCCGCCAAAGCTGCTAATTCTGCTGTTTGCTTGTCAACATCCGACCTTCGTACACGTCTAATAGGACCTGGTCCGCGTCTTGTGTCGCTATTTGCTAATGTAACGGCGGCGTTCAGGTCTCTTTGTTTTCTAATTAGAGTTTGAAATTCACCGGTTTTATTTACTATATCTTCTGCTTTAGTAGTGCCAAGAGTTACATTTTCTGATTTTTGTAATCTTTTAAGATACATACCAATCTTATTGGCGCGATTTTTATCTGCTTGTTTATCGTTAAATTCCCACCAACTAGTTCCTTCACCTGGATCATTTTCAAGTATGTATTTTTGCAACCAATACATATCTGTGGAAATTTCTTTTAATTCTTCTTCTTTACCTACATATGATTGAAGAATTTGGAAAATGTTTTGTCCTTCAAAATCATGTGTTATACGTTTGTTACGTGAACCTGAAGATTTTGGACCGAGTTCTGCTAAAAATACATTTGCTCTCATAAATTATTACCTATTAGCGTTCATTTCACGCTTTTCCTGGTCTGCTTGTGCTTTTCTATTACGTGCCGCGACATCTTGTTTAGCAGTATCTACCTTAGGCTTTGGAGCGGCGGCCGGATTAAAATCACCGCGATCAGGAGTTGTTCCAGGTGTCCCTTTTAATATAGTACTCTGCTGAGGCATATCATTACCCTTCTTTGGCGTACCTGTAGTAGACATACCAGAATTTTCTCGTCCAGTTTGTTTAGGTGCTGGCGTGGGTGCTGGTTTTTTATTTTGTGCTGTCATAAATGCAGCTTTATTTTTCATTGCATTTGGATCAACGGGCCTGGCTTTAGAAGCTCCTATACCTGCGGCAATACCACCCGTACCTGGAGGTGGAGTATTTGGTAAATTGCTTGCTTTTGGTTTTGCTACTACCTGTGTACCCGTTCCTGGAGGTGGCGTATTTGGACCAGCTGCCGCCACTGCTGTACCTGGAGGTGGCGTATTTGGACCAGCTGCCGCCACTGCTGTACCTGGAGGTGCAGTATTTGGTAATTCTTGTTTCTGTGCCACTGCTGTACCTGGAGGTGCAGTATTTGGTAGTTCTTGTTTCTGTGCCACTGCTGTACCTGGAGGTGCAGTATTTGGAAGAATTCCAGCATTTGTTCTAAGAGTTGCTAATTCGGCATCACCTGCTGTAGCATCTACCTCATCGCCTGGAACTGGAGTGGCTAGATTAGCTACTTCTGTACCATCTGGACTCTGTGGCCTCATTATTGTACCTACTTGTGAACCTGCACCACCAATATCACTTGTATCTTGGTTAGCACTACCTGCTGTGGCGTCCATCTCATCACCTGCTCCACTATATTCGTCCCGAGTATCATCAGCACCGGTATCCCAGCCACCTGCAGGAACACCAGTTGGTCCAGTTCCAGAACCTTCGGCGTCTGTTCTACTAACTT
>JGI26238J51125_1000457_pt1 | contig 14786 bp, 8 predicted proteins | sample SaaInlV_100m_DNA_FD_51125 | JGI IMG/M metagenome (IMG submission 51125) | reverse complement strand
ACCAAAATTAAACCGGATCGTGGTGCGTGGATTGAATGGATTTGGAAATGCAGGGTACAATTGAAATTCACCCGGAACAGATGCTTGATCTCCAATCCCAACAAAATCGCAGCCAATATCAAAAGCACCGATGGGACCGGCATCATTGGAATATTCCACACAAGGGGAATTTCCGGTTAATTGAAAATCATTGCTGTCGGGATTACAAAATAAGGGATCAATGTTCATCACATTAGTCAACCCAAAGTTGGTTGTACCATTATTATTAGTTTCAATGCCATTAATATGACCCTTCAAATCCGTATAATAAATGCTGGCAAAATTTTCTTCGCCTTCCGCTCTGAAAGAAATTTCTGTTTCATCATCATTCCATAAAATTGAATTAATCACATTCAATTCCGATCCATCATACATGCGAATAATACTATAATCTTCATCAACAGAATTCTCTGAAAGTGTCACAAAATTCATATCTATTTGAGAATTCTGTAAATAAACAATTTGACTGGTTCCACTTGTATTCAGTATTGAAAAATAATCCAGTTCTACAGTTGAATTGTAAGCATATAAAGCGCCCAAAAAGCAATTTGAAATATTTTCAATTCGTGAATTTTTAATAATGCCATAACTACTCCCAAAAGTGATTGCTCCACAATCTGAATCCGCTTCAGTTTGGGTAAAAACGCAATTTTCAATGGTAACATTTCCTGAAGTGCACGTTAAGCTATTATCTCCATAAATTCCACCAAAAGCAAAGGTGAATCCTTTTACTAGCATGGCAGATCCTGTATCATGTAAATAAAGAATTGGATTGGGATCTTCGATTGTTAAAACTGTTGTGGCAATATCTGTCTCATCACCGGAGTGAATAAAATGAGATGCCAGAATTATTCCTGTGGCATTGATTTCAATGGAACCGGTATAAATGCCCGGCGCTACCAAAATAGTATCTAGAGCGGCAGATTCGTCCACTGCTTTTTGGATAGACGCAAAGGGGGTCCCCTCCGATCCGTTTCCTGTTTCATCATTACCATTAGCTGCCACATGATACGTTACAGGACCCGAATAGCCATAAGTTGCAACCAAGCCAAACGCTTGTCCATCGCCAATATCGCCTTTATGCCGAATTCGGATTGTATAGTTTCCCGGTTCCGGTTCCGAAATCAAAACTTGCTCCACATTATCTACAATATTGTCGCCTGTTGTGGCAGCATATCCGGGGTTTATTAGATCCAAAATCCAAGGGAAATATTCTGTCCCATTTTCATGGAAAATCCTTAAATCTAAATCATTGACTAACATTATTTCGGGCGAATTCAAAATTGGTGGAGTCGGTGTTCCCGGAAGATCAGTCCATGAAATTGTTGCACGAAGTGGTTCATCACCATCAGATGAAATTATAAATTCTACACTATCTCCATTCATTAAAAATTCTTCTGAAATTAAATTACCATTCCCGTTTCTTTGAATCAAATCGACAGCTTGGGCAGTATTCATGAGTCCCCAACCAAATCTATAATCGGGACCATCAGTGCTTCCAGCTTCATTAGCAGTATGAATTGCGATTGCCTTTAGAGTGGCAGCTTGTGGAAGAGTATCATTAAAACTTTTATACATTTCTTGAACCAAAACTAAAGAACCGGTAACACTGGGGGCGGACATGGATGTTCCAGAATAAGTTCCATAATCTTGATCGCCTGAACTAAAAGATGAAAAAAGGCCAACACCATTGGCAACAATATCCGGTTTGATTCTGCCATCATCTGCGGGACCAAAGGAGCTGAATGAGGACATAGAAACATCACTTGGATTTTCATAGCCATTTACAATATCATTTACGGCGCCAACCGTTAATACATTTTTAGCAATTTTATGATAAGAAATGCAATCCCAAGGTCCGTCAGGATTTCGGGATTCTGTGGACAATTCCCAATCACCAAGGGTCGTATTCCAGACCCAATGTTCGGTTCCCACTGCCGCTTCATCATTGCGGTCATTCCCTGCAGACATGACGATTAAATAGTGTGGTGCGTTGTAGGCGATTTCATCCCATTCCCGGGTTTGCTCATGATAAAAACCAAAATGATAATCTTCGTTATTGTCCACTTCCGGATCGCCCCACCAGACCCATTTATCATCACCTAGAGAATTCCAATGCCATCCACCCCGTTGTCCATAAGAATGGTTAGAAAGAGTTAATCCAGTCGCCGCTTGAGCAGCCATTTCGCCACTATCATATTCCCAGTCGTTCGTATGTAAAATTACATCTCGTGCCATGCCTCGAGCATTTGGATTTACGCCACTTGCTTTTATGGTCCCAGCTACATGAGTTGCATGATCACTTAAATTTTCTCCACCATCAACCTGGATAGTTAGCCCGACTAACTCATCATGGGAAATTAATGTTGCTCCACCGTCCCACTCGCCAACAATCATACCTGAGCCTGATAAAAATAATTGGCTTTCACCACCCGCCCAAACTTGATTTGTTGAAATTGTTTTAGCCGAATTAATATTCTCTGTACAATAGTAAATGGGTTTCCCATTTGGAGCCAATCTTTGAAGTGAATATTCTTCTCCATTTTCTAATTTCCCTTTCACAGGCCACCCCATATTTCTTGCCTTTTCTTCGGCATTCTTTTTAGCCCTTTGGGATTTTTTAATTAATAATTCAGATTGAGATTTGAGACTTTCTTTCTGAAAATTTGTTTGTCCAAATAAAGTAGCAATAATAAAAAAAGTTGGAAATATTTTATTCATTTAATATTTATCTATCTAACAATAGCAAATTTCCCAACTTGGTCAGCTATTTTTTTATGAGTTGCTGGATTAAGTTGTTCAATATAATATAGATAAAGGCCCGGTGATACTTCTTGATTATTGATAGATCTTAAATCCCACCATTCATTCCCTTCTGTATCACTGTTATGATCTAATTCGTTTACGAATTCACCTGATAATGTAAATATTTTTATTTTACATACATTGGGAAGGTTTGTGAATCGTATTCGACGTAGAAATTCTGATTCTTTAAAATTTGATCTAACGATATAAGGATTTGGTACAACTTTAACTTTATTCAAATTTTCTTGCGGTCGAATTCCCGGAAAAACTTGTACAAAATTCCTATCCAAGATGGTGGTTCCTTTTGAATTCTCAATAGAAGAATACCCTTCTGGATTTGCCCACTCATCTGGATTTGAGTAATTCGTATCTACGACCGATTCAAAGTTGCCATCATCCATGGCTAAAAAATGGACTGGATAGCTTGGTTCTACACCCATATCATAAGACACAACGGAATAAGTATATTCCAAGCCATCTGTTACTTGTCTGTCTTCATACAAATATTTGAATGTGTCCCCTTTCACAATTTTCCAATCAATTTCTTCCAATCGAATAATGTCCAACCCTGTATCTTCGCCTAAACTAAACCACGGATAATATGGGTCTTCCCCTTTTATTGAATGTCCACGTTGACGAGTAACATCTTGTGAACATTCCGTAGGATCATTCCCATAAACACAATGAATTGAATCAGCTTCTGCAGATAAATCAAATTGTTGATAAGGTCTCCAGCCCACAAACAAACCATCTGCATCATAAATTCGTCCGGAAGCGCTTCCCCAATTTTTTCCACCATCGATACTTTTATAAATCTTATATCCTTCAAAATCTGAATAACCGGTCAAAACGTCTATCGAATTTTCAGCCACATCATTCCAATATAATTTGACAACGCCTGTATCCGTTTCTGAATAAACCAATGGACGCGTCGGAGGTGTAAATCCTTGATAGCGCGAATTATACATCACCTGCGCAAATCTTGCATTGCTAATTAAGTCTTCCTCATTCTGTCCAAAAATGATACAAAAAGAAAAGGGGACTTCCCGTCCCACCGGTAAATCAAATGGACCACAACTCATAAAGATTGAGCAATCCAACCCAGGGGGTTCTCTCAAAAATGCTGTTTCTTCTAATAGGCCTTCAAGTGAATCAAAATGTGGATTCAATTCCGTACCTATATCCAATCCAGGATTCTTTGTGTGAAAATGCCAAGCATGCTCATTTTCACTTAAATGTGTTGTATCACCAGCCATGATTTTATACATGATTTCTTCTTTATTTCTAGCTTGTGGACATCCCGCTGCTCCAGCGTAACAACTGCTACTATTACTTTCCATTTGAACAACTCCGGGCCGACTATACCAATCAAACCAATGCCAATCTGTCATTTTTAAGGGCTCTCCCGGGAAAATATCTATGGTGCCATCTTGATCTAAATCCACAGGATCGGTTGCTCGAGGCGAATCCAATAATTGGGTCGCAACCACGCCAAAATCAGTTCCTGGTGAAGGATCGCCATTCATAGCATACCCTCGCGCTTGGCCACTCACACCATCATAATCACCAACCATAGCCATTGAGATTAACATTCGCTCATTGTTCCGTTCGAATATTTCCCAGTAATATTTCATAAAATCATCATCATTGGTATGGAGACTGGAATTAAAACCATTCTCATTTCCAACCAAAACATCCGAATCGAAATAAAATCCTAAAAATGTACCTTGGTAATTAAATCCTTTACCTCGATTTAGTTTGGTTCCATCTGGCATGACCATTCCTTCGCCACATTTTTGGTTGCCATTTTTATCCAAAATAGGATTTCCTAATTCATCTTCAGCGCACCAATCGCCACTTTCATTCCGTACCTTAACTGTAACAAAGATAATATCTTCAGCATACGAAACGCCGTAAGAATGAGCTTCTGCCATCACGCGTAATCCCATAGGATAGGCGGTTTGTTCATATTCATCATTCGTATCTACCATATTGCCTCGATGTGCCCAACGATCATCAAATTCCATATAGACTTCCATATCAGAAATAAAACGTCCATCTACACTTTCCCAACAATCTGGATCTTTTCTAGATTGAGAACATCCGGGTAAATTGACATTATAATCTTCTGCCCACCAGCCCGGCCAAAAAGATTCGGTTAATCCGGTATTTTCGTTGTATTGAATTGGCCATGTATCTGAAAATGCGCTATGGGCTAAAAGTGGGTAGGTGTCACTGGGATCAGTTACGTAAGTATCTCCGAAAATATCTCCATTCGTTACTTCTGTATTATGAGTGTGAACCCGAGATTTATTAGAAGCATGCCATTCTCCATTTGGCGAACCATCTAAACGGGAAATCCATGATTCTGCAACATTGTATCCGTAATACATATATTCATCATCTTCGGTCCACTCTTCCAAATCAGCGCCATAATTATAAAAATCAAATTGATCTTCTCTTTGAATAAGTTTCGGGCGTAATGCCCAAGGATAAATAAACCCAACCCGTGCACTGGCAGTATTTGGATCCAAATCACCAAAGGTGGAAATGGCTATTTTTTTCAATTCATGATTAATTGAATATTGATATGGATTATCAAAAAGATCTTTGGATGCTTTTTTAGAAATACTATCTGGTCGCCATTGGCCAAAATCCTGATCTAATTCAAAAATAACTCCCACATAATTCGTATCATTCTCAGAAAACCAATCATCATAAGCTTCACTGGATTCCCAAATTCCATAAAGAGGAAACCCATCACTGTCCACAACGTACTCTACATGAGTCCAATTAAATTTATATGAATATTGATGACCGGGTACTCCGGCAAGAAATGCAACAGAAGGTAAATAAGAATATCCATTCCAAATTCCCATGGGATGTTCATCCCAATTAATAATATTCCCATAATTAGAAATAGCAGATTGAGCTTTCCCCTGAAGTAAATATCCGATTGCTCGATCATTCATGGGATTGGTGGGGAAAAAATTGTCTCCAATTTTCCCCATTTCGGAATAATGAAAAGGATCTAAGGTAGTGGACTCTTTCTCTTTTATCTCTTCACCCAAAATTTGGGCGAAACTCAAAACAATAATTGTAAATCTAAAGAAATGAACCATAATACAGGATTAATTTAATAGGTCTCGCACAGTATCCAAACTGATGTTCCCACCACAAATAACAACGCCCACTCTTTGATTTTTTAATGAGTCCTTCTTTTTGAGCAATGTTGCCACAGCTGTTCCAGCAGCACCCTCCAGTAATTGATGTTCCTTATCCATATATATTTTCATAGCTCGTTTAATCTCATCTTCAGTCACTAAAACAGTCTCGTCAATTATATCACAACAAATCGGGAATGTTATGGATTCCTTTTCAACACCACCTGCTGTCCCATCGGATAAAGTTGGTTTTGATTCCAGCTCCAAGATTTTTCCTGCTTTCATGGAATGGATCATAACTGCGGAATTTTCTGGAGAACATCCTATCACATGAATCGTGGGCCAAATGGATTTCAAATAAATTGCCGTTCCAGCAATGAGCCCGCCACCACCAACAGAGACGATTATTGCATCCAAACCATCACATTGAGATTCAATTTCTACACCGATTGTTCCTTGCCCGGCCATGACGAATGTATCGTTATAAGGAGACACGTAGGTTTTTCCCGTTTTTATAGAAACCTGTCTAGCCATTGTTTCTGAATCAATACAATCTTTTCCATGCACTTCAATATTGGCCCCAAATTGTTTCATATTACCCAATTTAATTGAAGATGATTTTTCCGGTACATATATCGTACATTGAATGCCAACTTGTTCGGCGGCATACGCTACCGCCGCACCATGATTCCCTGTTGAGGCTGAAACCACACCGGTTGACTTTTCTTTTTCGGATAAGGAAAGAATTTTATTTAGCGCGCCTCGCGCTTTGAATGAGCCCGTAATTTGCAAATTTTCCAATTTGAAGTGAACTTGAGCTCCTATTAAATCAGAAAGTCCTTTCGATTGAATTAACGGGGTATTTCGGATAAAGGGTTGGATTCGTCTGCTTGCATCCAGAATATTATTAATCATTTTTACATTTCCCCCCTAAAAACAGTGAAAGAAAATTGACTATTTATTTTTCATTTCAAAGTGAAAATAATTACGATTCAATTTGGATTAAAATTAAAAATTGCCACTTAATAACGTAAAATATAATCGATTCTAGGGCTTTGCCATTGTTCGGGAATTAATGGCAATTTAAATAGGTCTTAAATCATGAATCTGTCATTACATATCATGACACTGTACCAACAGATTATATTAAATCAAAAAGGGAATCTATTAAAACGTATATTCTAAATTTGCTCTGGCAATCAATGTGTTTTTCTTTACACCACCTGTTTCTTTGATACGGAATTCGCCATGTGTATTCAAATTGAACCCATCGATAATTTTCATTCTTATTCCACCTTTAAACCCAAGCCATGACATTTCTACCAAACCAGAACCTTTGGCAAAACTAAGACCTCCTTTTGCAAGTATTCGATTTGCTAAGAAAGGATACTCCGCAGAAAAATTGGTGGTAAGGAAATCTTGAACGCCTCGAACTCCAGGTCCAATACTTAATTCACTTGAATTTGTGGTCAAATTAAGTGATGTTTTTAATGGGATTTCGTATTGGGTAGAAAGAGCAATATTCACCACATTTGTCGATAAAGCAGGATCAACAAAATTACTATCCCTGTTCTCAAAATTGTCTGATTTATTCACATTAACAAAAGTACCACTCATTATATGAGAGCCAAACCAATCAAAGCGATGACTAAGGTTCAACATTAAATTATTGGTATGAGTACTTTCTCTATTATCTGTATAAGACGTATCTGTCAGTACGATTAATTCGTCAATCCCATTTTTCCTATCAATAGATCGAAATGAAAAATTCAAAGTTGGCAACCCATGTCCCGGCAAAGCATTAACGCCAAATGATACTGTATTTTGCGACTTTACCGTTTCAACTGTCGTTAAAATATCATCGTCCTGGTATTTGTACCCCACCGTAAGCATTAATCTATTTTGGAGTAATTTAAATTTGTCAGCAATGGCATACTCCCTTTTATTCCCTACAAGATAAGGGTTTGCCAGTGATCTAAACTCTGGGCCGACTTGAGAATATTCAACCGCTAAATAATTTCCATAAAAATTTGTAATTGCTCGTCCACGATATGCCAATGATGGCATTGAAAATACAGCATCAATAAATTCATCCGTTGTTGCATCCGAATCTAAAGCATTGATATCTATAGGGACCAATGGAGCCATATTCGGATTAATAATAAAAATATCACTTATATCTTTCGGATCTATTGGAATATTATTTAAATCAAATTTTCCGCCAAGATTATTGTCAACGGAATCATCAATTAAAGTATCCATACCGGCCAAAGTAAGTGGACCGCCCCAAATGTTATTATTGGTCAAACTAAATGCCAATTCGCCTTCCAATCGAATTCGTTTATTTAATAATGATAATCCCAAATCCGTTCCAACAACTAAGTTATCTTTTGGACCCCTTCCACTCCAATCTTTCCCATTCAAAAATTGAGCCTTTGTCCTTAAAGCATCAATAGTATAAACGCGACCGGAATCTAATCCTTCGATGGATCCTGTGGCATTGGGTAAATAGGTTATCGTTGCATCATTTACAATTGCATGAACACTGCTTGTATCATCCCGTGCTTTTAAAAAATTAAGTCCCCATTGGAATTTTTCACCACGTCCTAATGCAAGACGCCCAGATAATACACGCTGGGCAAAGGTATAATCATTTCTATTTAATGAAAGATATTTTAATCCGTCATTATTTGTATCAATAGAATATGAATAGGATTTTTCAAGATTACCTTGGATTGCGCGATTGATTTCACCATTCACAACATGTAAACTAAACCAACCTAACTTTAGATTAACATCCAATCCACGAATCCGTTTTCCATTCATCGTAAATTGAGACAAACGTGGATTTGAATCTCCAATATTTAGAGTCATATAATCTTTGAGAGAAAAAGAAAACCCCACAACGTTTCGTGGTTGAAAAAGTACATTCTCTTGAGTTGTCAATTTTATATTCGATTTAAATTTTAACCAATCATAAGCAGAGCCTTTAAAATCGACCATGACTTGACTAATATTTAAGGTTAAATCATCAATTTGATCCATACTACTACTGGTTCTAATTCGACCGGTATAATTTAATGATGGTTCCTTTATTGTCGTTGTAAACGTCCAAGATTTTGGATTTCGCCTTCCTGTGAATAATTGAACTTGGTGATCTCCCGGTTCCAATTCATCCAATAAACAACTTACCATTTCTGAATCGACATAGGCTAAATCTGTAATATCCTCTCCATCAAGTAACAACTGAATTACGTCTGAATTTCCACCGCTCACTTTGTACATTGATATGGCAATGAGTACATCCTTTCCTGAAATTGTAGAATTGGGTTCAGGACTCATTATCAAAATATTAGATTGGGCAAATAGCGTATTGCTTATCAATAATAAATAAAATAGTGTCTTTTTCATTTTCGTTTTTTAGTTGAATTGAATAACGATTTCTTTGATGTTTCCATCTTCGTCTTCTATTTCAAATCGTAATTCTTGCGTTGGGATTTCTATATCTGCTTCTTCAAAACCCACCATATCTTCCGAGGTTGTTTCATGAACTTTTAAAGAGCCTTCCGGCGTAGAAATTACCGTTTCTCCATCAACCACTTCTGTGGATTCTCCCGTGATAGTATTGGTCACTTCAACTACACCTTCAATTAAGGAAAATGAATCACCAGTGGATGGATTTGAAGCAATCGTTAATTCTGTCCCTTTTACGGATGCGACAGATGTAGGAGTTGCAATTCGAAATTCATTCCCTTTTTGTGGCGCAATATCTGCAGTGATTTTCCCATATTTTATATCTAAGGATTTATTGATTCTATTTCCTGTTCGTTTCCCGGCAATCGTTAAATCTGAATTAGCCAAAAGTTTCAGGACTGTTTTATCATCCAAATACATTACGGCTGCAAAACCACCTTTCCCTGTAAGAATTTTATCTTGATCTTTTAATGCCATCCCAGGAACTAGTTTTTGTTTTCCAGTGGATCCATTTTCCACAATGGAAACTTTTCCTTTCACTTTTACAGCGATCGCAATTTTGGATGATGCCGTAAGCATTGTGCTCAATAAAAAACAAATTATAATTAAGCGTTTCATTCTGACACCTCCACTGAGCGTATTTGAATTGCANGATATGTTTCATTTCCGTTCTCATCTTCTGTTGCGATCCCCATGGATACGATAGATTGAATAAAAGATATATCAACACTTTCACCATCCAAAGTGATTGTCCCATTTGGTATCATCCCATTTGCATCCCCACCATCACCAAAGAGCCTATTTACCAGCTCGTCGCCGATAAGGGAGCGTAAGGCCATCCCGGCTGGACTCGTGTCATCACCACTCGATTCACTTCTTTCTGTTGAAGTGAAATCCTTAACCTTGAAAGCCATAATATCACTAAAAATTTCTTCAGTTCCTGATGTAGTGGTTATATCCTTTCTTACTTGCCATACATAAATTTTTCCGGGTACAAGATCACCAGCATCTGTTGGGTATTGAAAAGTCGAGACCCCAAACCCGACCTGTTCAAATCCTTGAGATTGATCCAACGGTAATCGCGTTACGGATTCAATGGCTTGNCCCATTGATGAATGCTCATCAGAGATGAATTCAGCCAAACGGATATAATATTGGCACCCACTTTCCNCCGTGGTGGGATCANTGTAATTACAAGGATCCGATTCCCACTGCAAAACGGGAAAAGATGTGTAAACTTCATTTAAGGTNGTATCTGCCAANATTCCACCTGGAGAAACAAGCTGAAGCATAAATGGGTTTGCAATATTCAGAATATCTTCTTTAATAATTTGTTGGCCATTTTCCGCTGTAGCAATAACACGGAAAGTATAAACACCGTTGGGTAATTGCCCANTTTGAACTATTGCACTAAACATATCTTCTGCTGCTGCAATATCCAATTGTTCTGTTATATCCAAATGAAGTGGAATATTATTTCCATAATCATCAAAAATTTGGTCAGACGCTAAATTTAAATCCATATTTGTTAAATGAATAGGTGCGCTCAGAAAAATGGGTTGGGTTGTTTCAACTTTTACCAATGTTTCATTATTTACTCCTAAAGCTTCAGAAGCTATAATAATTTCAAATTCAATATCAACGCCCACAGAATCAGGTGCGCCGGATTCACGACTTAATTCTGCTAAAAATATAGGCATATTCGATTCACCGGTGTTTATGTCTACCATACTTAAATAGTAAGTGACGTAGGGCGTCCAACTCACATCAAATTTNATTTGTGAAAATACCATAGATATCCAGACAAGGAATACGGTAACAGTTCGAAAGAATTTTATTTTTATCATTATTTACAACCTCTTAATCAAATTCTGTAAGGATTCATCCATAACAAATTTTATTTAAAAACATTTTTAATTGAATATTTAATATCAATTTGTTCACCTTCTAAATACTCTTTTCCCCAGAGTTTATGGCCTTTTGCAGTGTATTTAGTCCAAGTCCCATCCTTTTTCCCACGTTTAAATCGCCCTTGTTTAATCTTTCTACCCTCTGGATTCCAGTGAGTCCACACGCCATGTTTATCACCATTCTCGTATTGACCATCAATTAAACGAGACCCATCATTCCGCCATTCCGTCCAAAGTCCATCTTTTCGACCCGCAACGAATGGGCCATATTTTTCTTTTTGACCATTAAAAAATAATAAGATTTCTGGGAAAGGGTTATTTTATTATTGGTTTCGGTATAATGATGAATCTCTTTTGGCAGACCATTTTTGTGGAATGAATCAACAACATTAAAAGATTGTGCCATCAAGAAAGTTGATAAAAAGATAAAAAAGCTTGGTGTCTGTTTCATATTATTCAATAAATAGAGAAAGTGAATAGTGTGAAATTGCATAATTTACGAGAGATTTAAAAAGAATGAATTTTATATAAATGGAATTTTTTTGCAAAAAAAAACCACCCGTAAAACGGGTGGTTTTTAGCTAATTCCAAGGATGGACTAGAGTGGTTTTACTTGTGTAGCGACAGGCCCTTTCGGTCCGTCCCCAACTTCAAATTCAACTTTTTGATTTTCAGAAAGTGTTTTAAAACCGTCCATCAAAATTTCATTCATATGAACAAAAAGATCTTTCTGACCTTCTAATTCAATAAAACCATAGCCCTTAGAATTATTGAACCATTTCACGGTTCCTTCTTTTCTGTCTGGCATATTGTTATCCTTTAGGTTATGTTAATAAAGCCAATTTAGTTTGACTTCGTGGGCGATGAGAGATTCGAACTCCCGACACCTGCGGTGTAAACGCAGTGCTCTAACCAACTGAGCTAATCGCCCCTGCGTTTAGCCAGAAAAATTACCTAATACTTTCCATCATATTTAAGTTTTTTTCAGGTTTTTATTACGCCGGGAACTGCAATATTAAGAACGTCTTTTATCTCTTTAGCAAAGTGAAATATCAAGTCTTTTGCAACATGTTCCGGAACATCTTCCAAATCTTTTCTGTTATGGTCTGGAAGAATAACTTCCTTAATTCCTGCACGGTGAGCTGCAGTAACTTTTTCTTTGACCCCACCAATGGGTAACACATTTCCACGAAGGGTGATTTCGCCTGTCATGGCAACCTTTTCCTTAACGGAGACACCTGTTAGTAAAGAGACTAAAGATGTAACCATTCCAACTCCAGCAGAAGGCCCATCTTTTGGAATGGCTCCGGCAGGTACATGAACATGTATATCTAAATTTTCATTAAATCCCTCTTCCAACCCAAATAATTCAGCATTTGCACGGACAAAAGTAAGACCAGCCGTTGCTGATTCTTTCATTACATCCCCTAATTGCCCCGTTAGTGTGAGCGTACCCTTTCCTTTCATTTTGGAGGATTCTATAAATAAAATATCTCCACCTGCAGCCGTCCAGGCTAATCCGGTAACGACCCCGGGTTTCGTAGCTCTTTCTGCTAATTCTGAATAGAATCGTGCAGCACCAAGATATTCACCGACTTTCGTTTTAGTAATCCTTACCTTTTTTTGACCTTTTTCAACAACTTCACGTGCAACTTTACGTAAAACATTGGCGATTTCTCGTTCGAGACTTCTTACGCCAGCTTCCCGTGTATAAGATCGAATTAATTCTTTAACAGATCCAGAATCAAATGAAACATGACTTTTAGTTAATCCATTTTCTTTAATCTGTTTTGGAAGAATATGACGTTTCGCTATTTGAACTTTTTCATCTTCAATATAACCGGAAAATTCTAAAATTTCCATTCGATCATGNAGAGCGGGAGGAATTGCATCTTGATAATTNGCCGTTGCAATAAACATNACATTACTCAAATCAAAATCCACTTCTAAATAATGATCACTAAATGAATGATTCTGTTCTGGGTCTAAAACTTCTAATAAGGCAGAAGATGGGTCCCCTCGAAAATCGGCGCCGAGTTTATCAATTTCATCTAGCATAAAAACGGGATTATTCGTTCCTGCTTTTTTAATACTTTGAATAATTCGACCCGGGAGAGCACCAATATAAGTTCTTCTATGTCCGCGAACCTCAGCCTCATCTCGAACACCACCCAAGGATAAACGAACAAATTCCCGTCCCATAGCACGTGCGATAGATTTACCAAGTGATGTTTTCCCAACACCNGGTGGACCTCCAAAACACAAAATTGGTCCACGAACTGTTCCGTTTGGATCTTTCTTCTGTTTCAAATTTCGAACGGCTAAATATTCAATGATTCGCTCCTTAACCTTATCTAATCCAAAATGGTCTTCATCCAAAATTTCCATGGCTTCTATTAGATCAATTCTGTCTTTTGTGGAATTACTCCATGGAATATCAGCTAACCATTCTATGTAAGTTCTTGATACATTATATTCTGGAGATTGTGTTGGAATTCTAGATAAGCGGTCTAATTCTTTTAAGGCTACCTTTTCAGCTTCTTTGGGCATTTTGGCATCTTTNAATTTTTTCTCAATTTCTTTAAGTTCNACCGATCCTTCGTCTTCACCCAATTCTTTTTTAATCGCCTTCATTTGCTCACGTAAATAATATTCCCGTTGAGTTTTGGTAATCTCATCATGTACTTCTGATTGAATTTCTTCACCTAATTTAATTCGCTGTATTTCTCGAGAAATTATTGTAAGTGCTTTTTCAATTCGACTTTTGATATTCAATTCTTCAAGGATTTCCTGCTTTTCCTTATTTGATATTGTAAGGACAGAAATTGCACGATCTGTTAGTCTATTAGCCTTTTGTATATTTTTCAACATTCCGGAATGTTCATCGGTCAAATTGGGTGCAACCTTCATAAGGTCTTCGAAAGATTGTCTTAAATTTGATGCCAACGCATCCACTTCCAAATCATCAGTTATGGGTTCATCTTCTACGGATTCTATTGCTGCGAGAAAGTAAGGTTCTCGTTTTGTATAATCTAATATTTTAACCCGCGAAATACCCTGAACGATAGCAGATTTACTATTATCCGGCATATCAAAAACTTTGAGAACTTGTGCCAATGTTCCAAATGCGTATAAATCTGACGGCTTCGGATCTTCAACAGAACCATCTTCCTGAGCCACAACAATAATATAACGTTTCTTGGGATCAAGTTCATTAATCAACTTTAAGCTTCGTTCTCGACCGATATAAATTGGGATAACTTGTTGAGGAAAAAGTACCGTGTTCCGTAAAGGCATCACGGGATATTGATCCGCATTTTTTATATTAAAATTTTCTATTTGTTTTTCTGATAATTTTTCACTCATGGATGTCCTTTTCGACAAAAATTCTACT
>JGI26238J51125_1000455_pt1 | contig 14843 bp, 13 predicted proteins | sample SaaInlV_100m_DNA_FD_51125 | JGI IMG/M metagenome (IMG submission 51125) | reverse complement strand
CAAATGAACCGATTTTTAGCCGTGGCAGTCTTACTTGGAACGATTGGGTGCAGCGTTACACAACCGTATGTGACAAATATTCCACCCGCAGGAGAGCAGGGAATTTTGGTCGAAAAATGTAAGGTGCAGTTTAATTCAATCACTGCAAAAGTTTTGACTGAACAATGCAACACCAGTTATGTTTGGTTGGGTGCTACTTCAATGGAAAAAGGAAAATTAGGAGAAGGAACAAATCCTAATAACAACGTCATCACCATTAAGTAGCTAAGTAGTAAAGTTGTTGATAGAGTTTTAATAGAAGTTTAACCAAATACAAAAGCCGATTAATTCCTTCGGGAGTTTTTCGGCTTTTCTTGTTTATGGACGATTTGTCAAATAATTTTTCACGCTATGAAGTGCAATGCTCCTGTGNGTGCGGTGCTANTTGGGTNAGNCCTAGNTTGATTGAGAAGTTGCAACACGTTCGGGACGTTCTTGGCAAGCCAATGACAATCACTANTGGGGTTCGTTGCNAATCATTCAACGCAAGTATCAAAGGCAGTTTAGTTTCTAGTCACATGCCTAATGAAGATGGGATGGGGCTTGCTGTGGACATAGCGTGCACAACTTCTAAAGCACGTTATGAAATGGTTGATGTTGCAATTAAATTTTTCAGGCGCATTGGCATAGCGGGTGAGCATTCAGGAAATTTTATACATCTAGATGTTGACCCAAGTAAAACGCAGGACGTTATTTGGACTTATTGAGAATAGAAAAAACCCCTCTCACAAGTTCTCCCAGAGGTAGGGGTGAGAAGGGTTTTGACTTACTGCTCGGTTTTAGGAGGAGATTGTTCCTGCAACGCAATTAGATTAGTTCATAAAGATTAATCTGAAATTAACAGGGAATTAATTGCCAATAATTAAGTTTTATTAATTTGAAGGATTTCTTCTTATCTACATTTACAAGGAGAAGACTATGCTTGACCTCTTAACTTGCAATACCACTAAGTATGGACAACCAAATAACAATGTTAATTAGAACTAAAGCAAGTATTTGAAAGTTTTGAATATTCATCTTCAAAACTCCTAACTAAATACTGAAAGGTATCAATCGTGAAACATATAGCCCACCAACAACTCAATTACCACAATACCTATTGCGTTCAAAACNATCAAAATTCCAATTGTATCTATCAACATGAGGTTCTTCTCCTGTGAACAAAGAAGACTTGCAGTTATTAAGACACAAAAATATTTAAAAATATTCCAATAACTTGAAGGAGTAACAGATTGAGGATATGGAAAACCCCTCTCACTGGTGGGCGAGAAGGGTTCCAAAACAAAACACGATAAGGAGAAGACTATGCCTGACCTCTCACCACCAAATAACAAAGAGGTCTTGCACTTATTAAGACCAAAAATATTTAAAAATATTCCAATAACTTGAAGGAGTAACAGATGGAAATATTAAATTCTTTTTTAGGACAGGGAATGATTGCACAGATTGGTGAGATTGTTCTCTTTGCTAACGTGGTTTAGTTTTCATAAAATTAATTTAATATATTTTGATTGAGATGCATGAGTTTCAATTTAAATTGTGCTGCCTCAAACTTTTGTTCTGCAGCAAGCTTTAACCACTTGATTGCTTCTGCATAATCTTTAGCAACTCCTTGTCCGTCGGCATACATCGAACCGAGGACCTACTGATTATCTAACATTGCCTTTTGGTAGTTACAAAGAAAGGTCTCAAGGGTTTTCTCTATTCCATTAAAGTAGACAGCTTTAGAGACCATATCATCTGGGCTTTGCACATAACGACCCGTTAAAAATTCTCCCCCGCAGTGTCGCACAAGTTCCATCACCCCTTCACAGGTTGACTCAATATGAAATTGCAAACCTACCACTCTACCACCATACCCAAACGCCTGATGGAAACACCCTTCACTTTCAGCCATCCTTGTACAAGCTTTAGGCAGATTAAACCGGTCCTCATGCCAGTGAAATGCCATAAATGACGAAGGAATTCCTTTAAAAAAAACAGAATCTTTTTGAGCTTCTCCTGTCAGTGATACAGGGAACCAGCCGATTTCCTTTTCTGTATTTTTTACAACCTTTCCCCCAAGAACATCCGCGATTAATTGTGCACCAAGACAGATGCCCAAAATAAATTTATCTTTTTTCAGGCATTCTTCGATGAACAACTTTTCATGAACAAGCCATTGATATTTTCCCTCTTCATAAATATTCATAGGTCCGCCCATGACAATCAGCCAATCAAAGTCGTCCACCATAGGAAGAGGGTCTTGATCAAAAAGACGAGTCATTGTTATTTGATATCCGTTGGCCTTTGCCCAACTTTCAATGGTCCCCAAACCTTCAAAAGGCACATGTTGCAAATAGTGTAATCGCATTTATTTTAATTAGACTTGCGGAGATACCCCTTGCGGATCCCAATTATCTCTTTATAGATAATATCTGCTTTAGTATGTCCATCTGTTTCACTTTCAATTGTAAAAATAATTTGTCCTTTTTAGATTTTGTCTTTTTGCCATCTAGTATCTGTTTGAACTAAGTTTTTCATTTTACTTCAAAACTGACATTGCTTTCGACCCCTTTGGAAACGATAATTTCCTGAGTATGCTCTCCTGCATATGGATGCCAAGCCGTTACTTGATACTTTCCAACTGGAACTTGATTCAATTTAAAAGACCCGTTTAAATCTGTAACCGAAAAATAAGGATTCCAAACAATTCTAGCCTCAGCTTCCATATAGTTATGCTGACCGCATTGTAAAAAGAAATGTTTATCCTTCTTCTTAAGTCGTTTTAATGATTTTGTTGCATCAGCGATTAAAACCATTGAGGATAATGGTTTATTAAACAGGACTTTTCGGCTTGCACCAGCCACCAAATAACCGATAGGGTTGTGCAACACCCCTCCGTCATGGGTGGTCACGGTCAAGTTGCCGGTTATTTCTCTTCTATCTGTTTTCCTTACAATGGTTATTTTTGGAGAAATATCGCAGTTTTTAAAATGAAAATTCGTAAAACCTACATCTTCATTTTCCCCATCAACTCCCCCTTTCCCCCATGCTTTTCCTTTTTTAATATTCTCTATAAACACTACTGCATTTTGCAATAACTCGTTTGATCTTAGAATTTTATGATCAAGCCTTATCCCGTCTCTAGCCTCCGGATGCTTGGAGCACGTTTCTCCGTTTTTTTCTTTCATTAAATCTATGCGAACATCTTTAGGAGGTCCTTTATATGCAACCTCTCCAGAAATTGATCCGCCGTTTACAAAATCTTCTTCAATATATTTTAATTTTTCAGCAGAAGCAGCACCCACAAGGAAGTCCGTGATCAAGAACGTTATAGCTAGGTATGTTTTAGTCATGGTTTGCCAGGAAACTTTGTAATTGAAATTAATGAGGATGCTTATTTTTTCTTGTAGAATATTTTAAGAACAATGATATTTCAAGGTTTCCTGCGAGGATAAAAGCAACGGCAACTGCATTAAATTTTTTTTCATTCTGTTAATGCTACTGGAGGCGGGAGCCCGCCGAATTAAAAAAACCCAAAAATATTTTCGAAAGGGGGTCTTCGACTAGGCTCCCTCACGCTACCAATGCCTGAAGTTGGCAACACCTGTAACTAAAGATAAAAAAAATAAAAAAATATTCCTAACAATTGAGTCAGAAAAAATGGGAATCAAAAAATAAGAAAAATCCTACAGCTGACATCTCTCTTGCGACTTTGAGGATTGCGGTTGGAATGGAGAATGTTCTGGATCTTATTTTTCATTTCAAAAGTTCGGCCTCACTTTTTATCGACCCCGAAATTGAAAATTTTTCCAAAAGCTTCATGTCAGATGAAGACGTTGTCAGCCTGAAAAAGGAAACCTGTTTAAATGTTTATAAAAAATTTATTACATCCGAAAGATCCTCTTTCTTTTAATTAGTCTGTAAGTTTCTATTTTTTTATGAGTTAATAAATATAGAATTTCCCGTGAATCCAAGAAAGGTGTGAAAATATAAGACAGCATTTAGAGGTTTTTGTATATGCGGAGTATTGGAAAAAGTATTTTGGAGGCTATTGGAAACACACCATTNCTGTGTCTTGATGATGTTTTTATNAAGTGTGAGTATTTAAATCCCTCAGGATCTATAAAAGCGCGATTGGCCAAATATATTGTGGAGCGTGCCGAAAAAGAAGGCTTGCTGAAAAAAGGCATGACCATTGTTGAAGCTTCAAGCGGTAATACAGGAAATGCTCTTTCTTTAGTTGCTGCCGCAAAGGGATATAAAATGTTGGTCATCATGCCTGAAGGATATACAAACGAGAGGGTTGCTATTTCCAAAGCTTTTGGCGCGACAGTTAAGTTGGTGGGGCACTTTCAAGTTAATGAGGCCTGTGAATTTGCCAGAAAACTTGGAAGAGAAAAAGGATATTGGTCTCCTAGTCAATTCGAGAATGAATGGAATGTTGAAGAAAACTCCAAGTGGCTAGGACAAGAAATCATGGGTCAACTTCCAAGTAGTCTAACCATTGACGCAATTATTCAAGGCGTTGGCACTGGAGGTACGTTAGTTGGCGTGGGTCAGGCTTTGAGGAAATATCACAATCCGAATTTGCTAGTATTTGCAATGGAACCTTCGGAATCTGCAATCCTATCCTGTAATGAAGTTAGCGATCATCTTATTGAAGGCATATCAGATGGGTTTGTTCCAGAAATTTACAAGAGACATCGGGAGAAAGTGGATGGAGTGGTTCAGGTTAATGGCTTAGACGCCGTAAATTGCATGAAAATGCTAGCTAAAACATATGGTACTTTTGTAGGACCCAGTTCAGGAGCTAATTTTCTGGCTGCCCAACAACTTAAAAAAAGGGGGATTAAAAACGTGTTAACTTTTTTCTGTGATGAAGGAGAAAAATATATCACTCAACACTTTCTGCTTTGAAGTTTATTGCCAACCGTATGAAAGGCCACATGCCAGAACCATCTAGAGGTGTACTTGCTCATCCAGTTCTGGGATACGGGTTTCGCCTTTTCTTTCTTTTAGGCGCGCTATATAGCATTTTCAGTTTGCTGACATGGGGTGGATTTTATGCCGGGTTAGTCACACCATCTTTATTCATGGTTTATCCTGTATCGTGGCATGCACATGAGATGATCTATGGTTATACCATGGCAATTGTTGCGGGATTTTTGCTTACGGCTGTGCGAACTGGACGGATAGTACCCCCTTGTACGGGGATTTCATTTGCTAGGGCTGGGCATACTCTGGCTAGCCGGGCGCGTAGTTATGAATTTTGATCTTGGTTTTCCAGAACCTGTCGTATTTATTTTTGAGTGAGCCTTTATTCTTACGCTAGCATTCAGCCTATCTATTCCTCTTTTTAAAACATGGGATAAGCGTTAGAAGAAACCACCTGAACTTTGCGTTACCAGACAGAGTTTTATCGGATAGTGGCAAGGTTGATGCCAAGAGAGGTAGAGGCTAAGGTGTCTACCCAGTTTACGTTGCTGGATGCCTTGATGGAGATGGAGGCGAATTTGAAAGAGAAGAAGTAAGGCGATGGAACGGGGGGAGTTATATAGGTGTCTATGACCGATTACAAATTTCAACACCCGCCTTCAATCAAAAAGCCCCATCAACCCCGTTGCAGGGTTGTGGGGCTTTTATTCTCTTTTGTTGGCCCGTCTTTTAAGTCATTCGGTCAAGAACAGGCATATTCCAATTTATATCGGAATTAATTTTGATTTTGTCTTATGTGAATTAGATGTTAGGCGGATTCTCAGCTACCATAATGACTTCCCTTGGTGAATGATAAGAACAAGGTTATATTTACACTACCCTTTATTTTTGTCAATCTTATAGACATCCTCCTTTCTCTAGAAATCTTGATTGACATACAGTCACCAAACTTCCTTCTATGAAAAAAGTAAGGCCATCGACTGCAATCCTAATTGATGAGGAGACAATGTCTTTATACTCTTAGCCTATTGGGTTTACTGAATCCCGACCAGTGAACCAAAGTCTTTCAATTGGGCTTTGAGCGAAGGACTCCCTACCAGGTCCAAATAATTGCGTCCGATAGAACTAAAGCAAGTATTTGGAGGTTTTGAGTAGACATCTTCAAAGCTCCTAAACATAAGTCCTGATCTTGCTGTTTATTTCCCGAAGCAACATTAAATGGTCGAAACGGGAAGGCCTGTCTTTCCATAACTCCGTTGTAGGGTCGTGGGGCTTTTTTTCTTCTCTTTTTATTGCGTTTTTTCTTTTGTGGATGCTGTCTCCCAACTCATCTTCAAAGAGAACTTTGTGAACGGTCAGAATTTTTGGTGACCTGAGGCTGTGACTATATTTAAGTTCATCAATTTTGTGNTATATCTCAGCGGTTCTCATAAGAATGCCCTGTTAAGTAATAGACCAACTATTTATCAACAACTATTTCCTTATCTGGTTCGCCTATCAGTACAGCACCTTGCCAGATATTAACTTTAAATCTACCTTTTGGTGGCAGACTAGCAATTAATGTATTTTCATCTACAAAGTTTTCCGTCAAACCAAATAGTTTTCCTTCGTATCTTTTCTTATCATCTTTTTCCCACCAGACACCTTTCATAAAACCTCCTGCGGGANAGGGTTATTAGCCACACTCTTGAGGATAGTTTAGGAANATGAATAAGCGATTAACGAGTAATTAATTTTCAATTAATATAAAATTAAATAATCTTCATTATCGAAGGTGGTAGTGGGTGGGGTGATTTTTTTGGTTAAAATTTATCGCAAGTTCCGTGTGAAAAAAAACTTCAAAAATACCCGCTATCTTTCTATTTCTAATTTATATGTCAAATGGCATCCGATACATGAGCCCATAATTGAATCAATCTCCCTTAAGATAATCTTGACATCTTTCCCGTCGATATTTTCAGCCAAGTCGTCAAATGCCTTGTGTACACCAATTCCTACAGACTTAAATTCAACTGGAAATTTTAACATCAATGCAGAATTAACATCTTGGGCCATAACTATTCCATTTCTCCTTGCAGAAACTTCAACGGTGACGCTCGTTGCGTGTTGTGNCACTAAATGCCAAGAAATGCAGTAAAAAGGAATAAATCCCAACAACTTACCATCTCCGTACTAAGTGTTAATACTCGAATATCTTCACTGTTAACGGGAGACCCGATGGCAACTGCAAAAGATATTATGACCTCAGATGTCATTACTGCGNCCATAGACATGCCCATCAAAAAAATTTCAGAATTATTTATAAAGCATAAGATAAATGGTTTGCCAGTAGTGGATGACGGCGGCAAAGTGATCGGTATTGTTACCCANGGAGATCTAATTGAACAACNAAAAAACCTTCATATTCCTACTGTGATTGCTTTATTTGATGCCGTTTTTTTTATCGAAAGCGCTAAACAATTTGAAGAAGACGCAAAGAAATTAACAGGAAAACTTGTGAAGGACATATATCACCATGATCCGGTTACCGTTGGACTCAATACAGAACTAGAAAATATAGCAACGTTGATGGCAGAAAAAGGGATCCACACGATTCCTGTACTAGAATCAGGTAAACTTGTCGGTGTAATAGGTAAGATAGACGTAATCAGGGGGATGAGTTGACCATAATACGGGTTTAAAAAAAAATAACCTCTCTCCTGAGTTTATTGATCTAGTTTATGAAAGTTAACATCAGCAACCACCTTCAAATCATTTTCTCATTTCACGTCAATTAACAGGATGACTTATTTTGCGAATTGCACCCAGAATAGAAGAGACTTGGTTCGATTTAATAAAACGTAAGTCTGACACGTGAAAACGATTCTCCAAGAAATGCCGTAGTGCATGTATCGTTTTATATCGAACACCTGGGCTTTTCATCCACAAAGTTTCTACAAAATGTTGCTGAGCGAGACTAGCTAGGCTTTCTTTATTTTTAAAAAATTTATGACTTCCCTCATAATGAGAAGACTCTTTAAAGATTCTTGATTTTCGTNNCACTTGGTTGACACANTCTAAACTTCTTATATGTAACGAAAATTCAAAAGCTTCTTCGTCCGTGAGGTCCCTCGCCGAATTCTTTTTGAAGAATATATATATTAGCTCTCGGTACAACTTGTCAGTAAGATTTAAATTTCTTTTTGAAATATGAATTTTAGCTAATTCTCTGTATGTTGCCATTATAGCACCGTCGAACAGATCTCTCTTTTTAAAGATAAGCACACTGAGCAAGAAAGCCCCTCCAACCCCAATCAGGGCAGTGGGGCTTTCTTCTCTTTAATGACCCGCCTTATAAGTCATTCGGTCAAGAGCGGCCATATTCCAATTTATATTGGAATTATATATTTATTCAAAAAAAATAATTGTTAGGTGGATCCACAGTCCCCATAAAAATCTCCCTTCGCTTATTACCCAGACATTCTCGGAATAGCACACCACACAACAACGGCCACCCCAAGTGTCCAAACATAGGTCTTTACGGCACCAAGCATAACTGCCAAAGAAAGAACAATAAAAGTAAACACAAAAAGAATCACCCTAAGAGTACGCAGATCGTGATAACCTTTTAATGAATGCATTTTATTTCCCCTATTTTAACCATTAAGATATTTTTAATGTTCTAAACATTTCAAAAAAATATAACTCTATCAAAAAACGAAACCACAACTGAGAAAGTTTTTTATGAACCTAGTCATCAACCTGGTGGTTTTTTCTAGCTCTACCGCATAAATTTAAATTCTAAATCTACCAAATCAAAACTATCTTTTAACAAACGTGGAATCTGTTTGTTTTTCCTGGTGACAAATAGGTTGTTTTTATTTTTTCTAAATTCAGCCCAGTGTCTTTTCCCAAGGGATTGCGGTGTAATAATTGTTTTTACCTTGCCATTTGAATCATAAACTGTAACCGGGAAAAACATCTAAATCACCTTGCCCTTCTAAATCATCCGCAGGTCTACTATTTTTAAAAATATATCCCCCTATCACCATAAAGCTTTCCAAGCGAACTGATTCAATGCCTTCACTTTAAATTGTCATGACNTATCTGTATNTCAAATCCCTATAGGTGAAGACCGACTGGTTGTTTTAAAAATTCCATTTTTTTGGAATTTTTTTTTACAAGAAAACCTCTTAACAAATAGAAGGGAGGTTGTATCGATGCTCATTCCTACTCGTGACTTTAATTTTCTCAAGGCAGTTATTTTTTCGATTACTTGTGTCGTCTTATTTTTTGGGTTTTGGAGTGGCTCTGCTAGCTTATTACAGATTAGCCTAGGTTTAGGAATAGGTCTTTTATGGATCACCCCCAACTTGCCAAGGTATTAATCTAAAGTAAAAAAACATTAATGGTCGCAGGTAAGTAGTGCCCTAACTGTAAACTTCCTATAGAGACTTGCTGTGATGTAAAATCGATAAGGAATAATTTCGCAATGATTTAGTGATGAATACTATGTAAACTTAAACGTGGCAAGGAGTTGACGGGGGCGGTTATTGGGTATGGGTGCCTAGAATTAGAGAAAACTGTGTAAAGGAGCTTAAAAATGCTTAATTTCTTAAGTGTCCTTACAACCCAAGAAATAGCAGAATTAAAGACCTGCGTCCCAAAATTAGCCGAAGCAATCCAGAACACAGCTAATAAGAAAATTCGATGGAATGAAAAATTGCGAGCAGAAGAATTTGCCCGCATGGTGCAGGATCCTCATAGCCGTGCGGTTTTCATGGCGCTTACCGACCAGGTCTTCAGGCTTAGTAAAGATTCAGCCATACTGCAAAAGTTCACCCACGTTTTAAATCAGCACGGTATCCCTTCTTTCTTTGGCAGCTTTGACCGAGTAATGCTAAATGGTTTAAAGTTTTTTGGACCGCTGGTTCCGAGTTTTCTTTCCTCTCCTATTGTCTGGTCCATTCTGACTGTTATGCGTCACAAAACCAGGAATGTAATTCTGCCGGGTGAGCAGGAAAAGCTAAAGGGCTACTTTAAAATCTGCAAAAAAGAAAATCTAAAAGTAAATATAAACCACCTCGGGGACATGGTCCTAGGCGAAAATGAAGCAAAGAAACATCTGGAGTATTATTTGAAGGGATTGCATAACCCCAGCGTGTCCTGCATCTCAGTGAAAATTTCAACGCTCTATTCACAAGCAGATAATATTGCAACTGAACATACCGTTTCGGCGGTAGTAGAAAGACTCACGAAACTTCTTTTCGTAGCAAAAAAAGAAGAACAAAAATCTGGGGTTCCTAAACTAGTATATCTAGATATGGAAGAATACAAGGATCTCACGCTTACGGTTGAGGTTTTTAAACGTTTTCTGAACAACCCGGATTTAAACCGTTTTTCTTTAGGGATTGCCCTTCAGGCATATATCCCGGACTCATTCAGTTACCAGCAGGAGCTCACAAGCTTGGCTAAACTTAGATGGTCAAAAGGAGGCGCGCCCATACGTATCAGAATTGTAAAGGGAGCCAATCTGGAAATGGAAAAGTGTATCGCTTCCCTGAACGGATGGGAACAGGCCCCATACGCCACGAAAATTGAAACAGATGCCAACTTTAAACGAATGGTAGCTTATGCTTTTCAACATGAAAACCTAAAAGCTGTGAAAATAGGGATCGGTAGTCACAACATTTTTGAAATTGGATTTTCCAAAGCGCTTCAATCCATCAGAAAACTTGACCCCGCGGACTTCGATTTTGAAATGCTTGAAGGAATCGCAAACCATACCCGCCGCAGCGTCCAAAAATTTCTCGGTCCAGTGCTCACCTATTCGCCCGTTACAAATAAAGAAGAGTTCCTAAACGCTATCGCTTACTTAGTACGACGATTGATGGAAAATACCGATAAAGAAAATTTTTTAAGCCATTCTTTCAATCTAAATATAGGGACTGAGGCATGGAAGGAAGAGAAGGAAAAATTCTTATGTGCTTTGGATCATGTGCCGCATTTAGAACCTCCTCTTCCGCGACATAAGCAAGATAGAACGGTAAACCAATGTTTTCTTTCTAAAAAAACGAATAGCATTGAAAAATTTCTTCCTGACAGCCCAACAAACTTTTCTCTGCCTGTAAACCAGGCATGGCTGAAAAAAGAACTATTCAATGATAACTATCGTAAAGAAAGTGCTCCGGAGTTGATTCCTCTGAAAATTGCCGGAAAGAACGTAAAAGAAAAAAGACATTTGTTACTATGCCAAGACCTTTCCCATAAAGACCGGGTTATAGCACAATTTCCAGCCGCAAATTCAGAAGATATAATCAGCGCTATCCGTTTCAGTTATGAATCAGAAATTACTCAATGGGACAAAGATGAAAATTTTCGCCGAAAAGTTTTAGAGATCGTTGCCATGAAAATCCAAAAAAATCGTACTTCATTGATTACTTGCGCGATGAGAAACGTNGCCAAGGGAGTCGCTGACCTGGATGCAGAAGTATCCGAAGCCATTGANTTTGTAAGATATTATCCAAGCGCACTAAAATATTTCCGTGATCATTACCCGGAAATTAGCTTTAAAAAAAAGGGTATTGTGTTGGTCATTTCTCCATGGAATTTCCCGATGGCCATTCCCACGGGAGGCTTAGTTGCAGCCTTGACAACAGGAAACCGAGTCATCATCAAACCTTCTCCCTACTCATTGCTGTCCACTTGGAAGATTGTGAAGTTATTTTGGGAATCAGGGGTTCCCGCTTCGTCGCTACAACTTGTCCCATGCGAGGATAAAGATGCTCGACTCCTCACCCAAAACCCAATGATCAACCACGTGATTTTTACAGGAAGTGCAAACACTGCTGATAAAATTTTAACAGATCGACCAAACCTTGACTTTTCGGGCGAAACAAGCGGAAAAAATTTTTTTATAATCACCGATACTGCAGATAAAGAACTTGCTATCAAACACCTTATTGAATCGGCCTTTGGTTACAATGGGCAAAAATGTTCTGCCGCTTCTATCGCCATATTGACGAAAGAAGTTTTTTTTGATCCAAAATTCAAACGCCAGTTGAAAGATTCCGTTGAAAGTCTTCCTGTGGGAGGGTTGCAATTCCACCCTGAAAATAAAATTACTCCGCTCATTACCTCCCCAAAAAAAGAACTGCTAAGAGCATTAACCGAGTTGGAGCCTGAAGAGCAATGGCTCGTCAAGTCAGAAAAGTATAAACTGATCAATTTATGGAGCCCCGGCGTGAAGTGGAATGTTCAACCTGGTAGTTTCACTCATTTAAATGAATTCTTTGGTCCTGTTTTAGGAATCATGAAAGCAAATAATTTGCAACATGCCTGCCGTTTGGCCAATCAAACAGAATATGGGTTAACCGCCGGTTTACATAGTCTGGATGAAGGAGAAATCAATTATTTTCTCGAAACTATTCAGGCTGGCAATTTATACGTAAACAATAAGACTACGGGTGCCGTTGTTGGCCGGCAACCTTTCGGCGGAATTAAAAACTCTCGTCGTGGAACAGGAGGAAAAGCGGGAGGTGTAAACTACATACTTCAGTTCATGAAATTCGAACAAAAAGAAGGTTCTGCTCAAATCATGGATCGTTTTAACTTACCCTNTTCGCCAATAGACTCATTGATTACTTTATGGCAAAAAGTCGACTGGGCTAACGAAAGTTCATTCCCTGGGTTTGCAGATGAAATCCAGAGGACCCTGCAGGGAATAAAAAGCTGTCACTATCAGAATTTAAATTATTTTTCAAAAGAACAATCATCCTCAAGATCACAGTTGGTGATTGGACAGAAAAATACTTCTCGTTATCGCAAAGTGGGGAAATATACAATCAGGGTTTGCCCGGAAGACCCTGTTTCCGACATTCTTCTACGCTTATTAGCGGGATTGATTGCTGGAAATAAAGTTTCTATCAGTATTCCTGAGCAGATGCGGGAAAATAAAACTGTTTGCTTTCTAAAATCTCATTTCTTACAACCGGTCAAAAATAAATTTTCGTTAGAATTTGAAAATGACGAAGAACTTCGCACCAAAATACTGGAAAATAAAATTAACCGACTGGCTTATACCCATCCAAAAAAAATACCTGACAATATTTACAAAGCGGTAGCTCAAGTTAACGTTCCTATTTTTCGCTATAAACCTCTAGTAGAAGGCAGATTTTTGATGCTTGAACAATTCAATGAACAGTGTGTCACTTATACCTATCACCGGTATGGCAATCTCGACTTAAAACAGTTTGAAAAACAAACCCATCAGAATGGATAACTTCTTTTCTTTCTTCCCTCAGGGGGACTTGCGCAACCAATGATGGTTAATCAATCCGCAAATCTTGATTTTCTTTGCAATCTACTCAAATTGAAGGGTTTTGTTTGTCCGTATCAATTCATTGGGAACTGGAATTCAGAAGATAGGATGAAAAAAGGAGCAATAAAAAGCGGTGCTAAACTACGTTAGTCTAATGCAAGGGTAAGACATTTTGCCGATCCGCCAGATTTGGCAAATTCCCCAAGCTCGACAGGGTGAGGCATGTAACCGTGATCTTTGAGTAAATCCATAGTTCTATTGCAACCAGCTGGCAGCACAACATGACGATTAACGCAAACAGCATTGCAAGCAAACCGTTCTGCCTCAACTTGACAACAAGTTGACGATCCTCTGCAATGCGATTAACAATAGTTTCTTGAGCATAAAAATCGAAAGCTGCCGGATAGTAGAGCAGTTCACCACCACTCAGCGGACAAAAACAGGTGTCCAAGTGATAAAACTTTTTATTAACAAGTTCCAACGGTAAAATTTCTTTGTCGTAAATTTTACTTAGTGCGGCGTAAGCTCCAATTTCACTCCGTTGCCGGTAGCCCCCAAACCAGATATCGGTAAACCCTAACAAATCGCCCGCTCCTTCAAAATAGCTCTCGACTCCTAATGGAATAACTGAATAGTCGTGTTCGGTAAACCACCGTTTAAAATATTCTTCTTCCCGTTGACGTTCTTTTTGGCGAAATTGGCTAATTACCGTTTTCCCATCGTGGGTTAATCCTGCATTAGCGGTGAACACCAGATCCGGAAGACCTTCTATAGGCCTCATTCTTTGCAATTTGGCGCCAGCATCTTTTTCTAGCGTCTGCATAAGGTTGCGCCACTGAGCCTTGCTTCTGTCTGGCTCGGCGGCGTTGGAGACACGCATCCATGGATTTATCTCATATTCGATACCATAGTAGTCAGGCGGACAAACGAGTAATCGTGCCATATTCTTTACCCAGACCAGTCGAGTTCTCTTGCCAGTTCTTTTAGAAANGATGATGAATCCATTACNAGCCCAACNGCTTGAAAACTTCCACGATCGCTTAGTTTTGTCGGAACAGCCGGATTNATATCAACGCAAACGGAAGGCACCTTCGCCGGCAAACAATTACCAGTGGCGATGGAATGTAACGTAGTTGCAACCATTAGTGCCAGCCCCACACCAGGAAGTGCAGCTCGCATAGCACCTTGGGCTTTTATCGTATCCGTAACGACGTCTGGCAAAGGTCCATCATCTCTAATACTACCGGCTAAAACCATATCCACGTTTTGACGGACGCAGGAAGCCATAATGCCATCTTTAATCACTCCAGATTCAACGGCTTGCTTAATGCTCCCCGATCCGCGAACTTTATTAATAGTGTGGAGGTGGTGTTCATGCCCGTGCGGAGCTATATGTCCAGCGCTCAGTCCAAATCCCAATGAAGTACCGAACAAACTAGCTTCCATATCATGAGCGGGAAGTGCGTTCCCGCTGAACAACACATGAATAAATCCTTCACCTATGAGCCAAGAAAGAGCATCTCGGCCTCCCGAATGTACAATGGCAGGGCCACCAACAAAAAGTACTTTGGTCCCGATATTTTGA
>JGI26238J51125_1000435_pt1 | contig 15178 bp, 18 predicted proteins | sample SaaInlV_100m_DNA_FD_51125 | JGI IMG/M metagenome (IMG submission 51125) | reverse complement strand
TTTGCCAAGCATAACTGAAAATACAGCAGTAAATATCCGCAGCGCTATTACCGTACCAAATGGCGACTGGACATTATTCATCGAAGTTGACCCTGAGCAAGAAATATGGGAACTCAGTGAAATTAACAATCTGTGGTCGGTAAATTATTCCGCACAAAGTGAGGGATTATCTGGAACAGTGATAGCAATTTCAGCTGGTGGAGGATTTCTACTCGTTGTTGGAATCTCAGTTGTATTGCTCCGGAAAAGAAAAGACGATATCTTAGTTGAGGATGAAATTCCTGCCAAGAAACCGCTCAAGGGCCCACCACTTCGTAAGGATGAAGNAAAGGAGGTACCAGCCAATCTCAAAGGACCTCCACCAAAAAGTCCTGAGCCTGCACCTGAAACGGTAATTTCACCGGTAGCGGAAATGGTTGTTGCTACTCCTGCAACTCCAGTGGTTGGTGACTCGGTTACTGATTATTCTCAACTCCCCGGTGGTGGAGAATACCAATATGAGGGTAGTCAAACATTCTACGCCGGCGTATCGTGTGGAAAGTGGATGCAAAATCCCGATCAATCCTTCACACGACTAGAATAATTTCAATGCTTAACTTCTTGAAGTGGAAGGGAATGTTAACACTATGGCGAGTGATGATATCGAAGATATTCGACGCGTTCTTGCTATCTGCTTTCGAAACGGTGGGACACTTGATGCACTTGATATTGAACGAATACTTTCGTTTGACATGGAATGGGTAGCACCTGATGTTGCCGAGAAGGTGGTACAGGCTCTGATTGGCAAGGGTTGGCTGACTGGTGAAGAAGATGCACTCGAACCTGCAGTTTCTCTCAAAGATGTACAATCTCCACTCGGTTGGTTTCCTCGGCCATCACGATTACTTCATCCCGCCCATCCAGATGGGGGCCAAAATAAGCCAAGTTCTAGTGGAGAAAAGCCCGCAGTCGCGACACCACAACCTGCCACTAGCAAAGAATCTACGCTCCTAGTTTCGGATTCTAGTGACCCGCGGGCCAAACTTTCCCATCGCTTGTCAAAATTCATAGCAAAATCCTCGGAGTTATCGCTGGATGAAGTTGAAAGGCGAGCAAAGCGCAAACAAAGTGCATTGCAATATGTCAGTATTTGGATGTGCCTTGCGTTAGTTGCAAGGGAACAGAACCTTTCAATGAAGGAAATAATCGATGCATTAGCAGTTCGCTGATTAGCCCTCTATGATTGTTGACTCTGGTGTTTCTACAATTTCTTCCTTGTTTCGTGCAGAGAGTTCAATCAAAACTGGCAATAGGATCAATGCGAGTATTAGGGAAAAGAAGACGGTGACGGCGGTGATTAAACCAAAGTCTTGAATGACTGGCATCGGTGAAAACAGTAATACTAGGAAACCGAAAACAGTAGTCAATGCGCTCATTATAAGTGCTACTCCCGTGGTTGAAAGGGCTGCACGTAAGGCTTCCCAGTGTGTTTCTCTCCTAGCAAGTTCAACTTCGATTCGACGCCACATGTGAATCGAATAATCAATTCCGATACCTATTGTTAATGCCGTGACCATAACAGTCAATACATTCCATTTCAATCCAAGAATAAACATTGAGCCTGCGACCCAAAGTGATGCGAGAGCAACAGGAAGCAACACTGCGAGTGCTGGAACAACACGACGAGTTAGGACCAACAATACAAGCATTGATACAAAGAGTGAAATCGTTGTTGATTTGATTTGGGACGTATTCAAACCGTCAAGCACAGTTTGAAGGATGACTAAATCACCAGTTACATACAAATTGGCATGTGAATCAAGGTTGTATCGGAGCGTCCCTGGGTGAGAGCTACTGCCAAGTTGCTCTTCGATATTGTCAATTACAATTTGAGACTGTGCAGAGGTCGACGCCTCAACTCGAATTTCATTTCTGAAATAAGTGATTTCTCCATCTGTCAAATATACTGTTTGATTGATACGTTGTGCCCAAGTTTCCCCCGTCAAAGCATCAGCCACACTTTGGTTGGTTGAAAGTTCTAAAAATACCGAAGATAACTGTAATTCATTTGAACTATTGATGATGTAAACATCTCCAGCATATACTTCTAAATTATGAGCCGTTCCAAAGGATTCGTTGCGCAATATCGCATCTCTTAATACAACATAAGGCCCTTCATAAGATGGGGATGCGGGTGCATTATCAGTTCCAACGACATCGTGATTTGATTCCAAATCCTTGTGCAACCCCCTCAACTCATTCAACATCAGTGAATCACCCGGAATAGAAGTGGATTCGCCTACTGGTTCAAACAGGACATAAATTAACTTCCAGCCAGCACTGTCGTAATTTGTCGATATGTCTTCACGCACCTGCATAATTTCCATATCAGGGTCGACAAAGTCAGCTAAATCGAAATCAGTTTCCAATGAAACTGCTCCAAATATTGCGACGCCGGAAATCAAAATGGTCACAAGCAGAACCGTTACCTGTTGCTTCTGTTGGACTCCAACAATTTTTCCTACAAGGCTAGGCATAGAAATTGCGTGTGCCATTTGAGGATTTGAGACCTTTTTGCGCACTACGTGCAGTGCGCCAACAACAACAGTAGAAGATACGAAAGCGCAAAGGACTCCAAAGGCAAGAGCATAACCAAAGGTTGCCAATGGCGGTAACGGAGAGATGACATTCGCTAAAAATGCTGCCACAGTTGTGATAACTGCTAACGAGAGTGGGATGGAAAGACGGGCACAGGCGCGTAACCAGGCTTCGGAAGGGTCGTCTTGTTCCTTTCGTATTGCAGAAAATGCACGTTGTAAGTGGATGGCATAATCAATTCCGAGGCCAAGAACCAGTGGGGCTACTGCGACTTCCAGTGCGGTGAAACGGACTCCGAGGTAATTGAGAACACCGTATGTCCAAATCAATGCAAATGATAAGCCAATAAGAGGGAATGCAACATCATTGAGTGAACGGAAAGCAATGGCTAATAGGATAACGACAACAAGTAAAGCAAGGAGGACAAGTAAAGCCAAATTATCGAATGTCCCTTGGTCGATATCGTAAGATATGAGGTCAAGTGATGCTACTCCATAGGATAAATCCGAAGATTCTGATAGTTTAGCAAATTCCACACGAATTTGGTCTTGGATGATTTTTCGTTGTTCTTCACCCATATCTGGGTCAATTTCCAAAACCCATAGTGTCGAAGAGGCAGTTGGAGCACCATCGCCAGTTCCGCTCTTGAGATATTCACAACTAGCATCAACATTCAAATCGCTATTGAGAAGTGCTGATGAAGCATATCGTGCTGCAGAGAGAAGTTGGTCATCGGCTGTCAAAGTACAGACTGTATCTTCTTCAAATAGAAGATCAAGGATTTCAGTCCATGATTGGATTGATTCCAAGTCTGTACCATTGGCCTCTTCATCGAGAGCGATTTGTACAATCCCCGGCGCTGTAGTCCATACTGAAACCGCATTTTGACGATTTGAAGATTCATTCCCCATGTGTTCAAGGTGGTCATTCATGGTTTGCAAATTTTCTATAGAGAGTATGTTTGAGCCATCTTTAGCAACTACATGAACGAATAGAGGTCTTGCCTCATTCGGAAAATATTCATGGATTTGATCGTGTGCATCTCGAGATTCTGAGTCTGGTGCGAAATCAGCAAGGTCGGTATTGAATGTTGGAGGAGATACAACTAGATGGACGCTTAATGACACTGTGAAAAGAGTAGTTAAAACGAGTATTACAGGTGCCAAGTTTCGGAATGTGGAAGCCAAACCGGCCATCCGTTCTTCCAATAACGAGGTATCCATTGCGTGTGCGACGCAAAGACACTAAAAAAGAGGCGGGGTCGTTTTTCGATAAGAAGTGGCTTTCTAGCATTTTTATCGCAATCACCGATGGTATTTCCAACACGATTTATAGGCGAATCAAGGGAGAAGGTTCAAAACAAAGTGGTAGGTCGCAAGAACGATTGCAATGCCTGTTAAAGTCCTACTCAATGAAAAGAATGAACTTCGCTTGCGTGTCATTGGTGAAAGCCATACCGCTTTGCAAATGCTTCGTGAACGCCTTAACTGCAGCAGTAAGGTCGAATATGCAAACTATTTCCCTGGCCATCCGGAATTAGATGACCCTGAATTTTACATTCGCACTTCTGGAAAAAACGCATCGGGCAAAGTCTTGAAGGAAATTGTATCTGGACTTGCAACTGAATTTTCTAGCATTAGCCTCTGAATGGGGTGTTGCAATGACTACATGGACAGATTCTCTTGCAGAATCTATCGGACTTGACGGCTATGCCACAGATACACAAGGCATTGGCGGCGTCTTGAAAGCAAGAGTTGCTGATTTTCGAGTTGAAGAAATCTCGACGCCTGTCCATCTTGATAACAAGGGCCGATTTACTGTCGCTCGAATTATGCTGACGAATTGGGAGACCAATCGATTCTGTAATACTCTCGCTAAGGCCCTTTCAATCCCACGCAATAGAATCTTTTTTGCAGGAACTAAAGATAAACGAGCGGTAACACAACAATTGTTCGTCATTGATGCACCACAAGCAAAAGTCGCTGCTGTTGATATCCCAGATGTAGATATTGAGGTACTTGGTAGAACACATCAAAAAATTGGATTCGGAAACCATAGAGGAAATCGCTTTACAATAGTCATACGAGGTTGTGCTCACGAAGATGGGACTCCAATGACTGTCGATGAAGCCTTGCAAGAGGTAGAATTGATTCAACAGGAAATGGCATCAAAACTTGGCGAAGACACGTTTCCAAATTGGATTGGCCCACAAAGGTTCGGTGCTGGACGGCCAGTGACAGCCGAAGTGGGTAAACATGTCATAAGTGAAGATTGGAAAAAAGCAGTCCTCACTTACATCTCGATGGCAGGGAACTCAGAAAATGAAAATGTGGCAGCTTTTCGAAAGCATGTTCGAGAGAATGGCCCGACCAAAGAAGGACTTGAACTCGCTCCGAAATGGCTCGGCTTTGAAAGAAAAATGGTTGAACATCTTCTTCATCGGCCTGACGATTATATCGGGGCGTTTCGTAAACTTCCAGGGAATTTGCAATTGATGACGATTCATGCTTTGCAATCTGTTGTATTCAACAAATCGCTTCACTCACGACTTTCTGCTAACCATCCGATCAGTTCACCAGTAGCAGGAGACTTTGTCGGACGCATAGATGAGAAAGGACAATTGGATGCACCGAGTTGTGTCCTTGTTGAAGAAAGAACTCTTCCACGAATTATTCGGAATTGTCAACTTGGGCGCCTAGCACCAACTGGACCACTCCCCGGTAGTGAGATTCAGACCTGTGATGGATTGACTGGAGATATTGAAAAAGAAATCATCCAAGATATGGGTTTGACTGATGTGACTTGGAAGATCGAAGCAATTCCAAGGCTATCTACACGAGGCACCCGGAGGTCTCTAGTTACCAGTTTCAAAGAAATGAGCGTTGATAGCGTCCCGATTGCCAATGACGATTCAATGGGAGAACGGTGGAAGGCCGGACCTGCCGGCAACAGCCGCTGGCATCCTGAAGGCGCTTGTATACGATTTAGGTTCATTCTTTCATCTGGAAGCTACGCTACCACTTTGCTAAGAGAATTCATGCGTTGCCCACTGCACCAATTGTGAGTGGAATCAAAGAAGACCCATGGAAAGGACTTCAATTTCACCGACGCCAGTGATTTGAGATATCTTTGCTTCCAAAGCATCTGCCAAACCTTCGCCATCGTTCATTACCACGTGGATTTGAACAAACTTGAGTCCGAAAGCCAAAGGCTTGACTTCGACTGATTGAACGTTGTAAACATCATCACTGAGTGATTGAACTGATGCTGCTATTGCATCTGCATCAACATTCTCGGATTCTGCATCAGGATTGATTTTGTATGTCATTGCTACCATGCCCATAGAATCACCTCAGGGCCCCTGGTATTGACAACTTGGACAGGTGTAGAGAACACCTTGATTTCGGCATCGAGGACTGCGGCCGATGGCAGCGCCGCATCCAGGGCAAGGAAATGAAGTGGAACCGGTTTCTTCAAGTGGGACACCGGATGATGTGCAATTGGCTGCTCTTTCAGTCATAATAGGTCCTCAGGAACAAATGGCCCACGCCCTCCCCTTCTTTATGGTTGCGTGCTGAATCACCTCGGATTCTCTGCGAAAAAGCATAACACGGGTCCGCCAAGTGCTCGATAGTTATCGCATTCTAGCGGCCAAGAACACTTAGACGACCGTTCTTCCCTGTGCTGACAACAAGTTCTCCTTTTCTTTCACGGCACCATCCCGATTCAAGCATCACAATGTCGCCAACCTGAACTCTTTGTATCTGTTCACCCCACAATACAAGACCGACCAAACCCGTTTCATCTCGACCACATGCTGCAGCAACAGGCCCAACATAGTTTTCAGAATAGACCATTCTTCGAGGATAGATTCGGAGCACAACCAATTCAAGTCGCCTTACCGGACGATTCACTTGAAGGTCGATGATTTTTTGTCGTTGTTCAGATGTTTTGATTTGTGGTTTATGCGCGGTTTGGTTTTTTTCCATGAGGTGGAATTTTCCTCAATGCACATCAAACTATTCGGTTTTCTTTTTCCGAACTGAAAAGGACGAAGTGATGATATCAGGGGCCTCAGCAATATCATCACCACTGAGTTTGATGTTCAAAGCCGCCTCATACTCTTCGAGCACACATGCTTTTTTGAACTTCCAAGGCATAAAATTTCTACAAATCAAATAGACTTCAGAAGATGAATTTCTTGATGCGTGAGGTGAAAAACGGCGAACATCTGAAAAATATGGCTTAATGACCTGAATTAATTCCTCTACACCTACTCCTTGGAATAATTTCGTCACAAATGAACCACCTTTACATAGCAAAGGCAGAGAAAAATCGAAAACCAAGGAAACCAATGTCATTGCAACAGCTTGATCCATGTCCCATTTACCAGTAATATTTGGTGAAATGTCCGAGATTATCGAGTTAAGTGGGCGTTCTTTGAGTTCATCGAGAACACGTTGCTGGGTATGTGGGTCAGTAATATCTCCAACTAGAAGTATCGAACCTTCTACTGGCTGGCAGGCTTCTAAATCGACACCAACAACCCATCCTGTTTCTCCAACCAATTCTGTTGCTACTTGAGCCCAACCACCAGGGTGGCATCCGACATCGAGGATGATATCACCCTCGCGAAGGAGATTGAAACGTTCTTGAATCTGCTTCAATTTGAATGCAGAACGGGCTCTATATCCGCTGGCCTTGGCCTGTCGTCGCCAAGAATCACGCTTGTGATTTTCAATCCAGTGGTCAGCCATACTCATTCCTCCCTATTCCCCTTCGCCACGCTCCTATTGAAGAAACCTCGCTTTTTTTCAGGGCTGGAACAAAGAGATGAAGGGGGGTGGTATCCTCGCCATGGTATGGTGAGAGGTGGACAAAAGGTGAAACTCTCCACATTTGCTCTCGTAGGCACATTATTCCTACTTCTTATGGCCTCAGGGAGTACTTTGGTCCAAGCACAGGTTGTCGACCCTTCCAATACACTCCTTAGCCCAGTAGCAACTGAACCGATGGGTAGAACGCTTCTAGTTGAGGAAGTTACGGCCACATGGTGTCCAAGTTGTGCTGAAATCGACCCTTATCTTGAGAGTGTATCAGATTCACACGGCTCTCGCATTGCAATGGTCGCCTATCATCCCTCTGATGGAGAAGATGCCTTTCAGCCACCTGCTGCACAACACCGTATTCAACGCCTTTCATTGAAACATGGCGATGCAATTCCCTCTCCGACATTTTTTGTTGAAGGAAATGACCCAAGGTCTGGCATCGATGCTTGGAGTGATGTTCAGCGAGATATTCTCGACCTTGAGCTAACCCGTCAACATGTATCGATTCTTCAGTTCGAAGTTCTGCGACATGCCGAGGGCATTACAGCCCGAGTCATTTCGATGGAGACTACTGGGCTGAACCTCAATGAGTCACAACTGACTTTTTTGGTGTTGGAACATGATAAATCAGTCCCTGAAAACACCATCAACCCCGGCGGTTCAAGTAGAGATAGAGTACTCATTGCCACAGCAGAATGTCAATTCAATACATCAACCATAGAAACACAAATCGGAATTCTTACCTCAAATGTCAGTGCTGGGTGCGATGCTGATTTTGAAATCACATTTGCTGACAAAAAGGAATTTAGTGTTATTCTAATACATGAAAGCACAGAGCATGCCATCGAAAACCTCGATGCTTCTCTTGGAACCTACGGTGCGGTTGAATTTGCATATCGAACACGTGAGGTGCCTCAATCATGGTCATTCACCACAATTGCACTCATGGTTTCGGCTGGGGCTGGAATTGTTGCGGTTTTACCGCGTAAAGTCCGAGAATGATATTATTGCGCGTCAAAGTGCAGTGAATCGGAATTATTTTTCTGTTATCCGGAAGATTCTTGATGCAATACTACATAGGATTGATAACCTATCCCGTCAATGTAAGTATAATGGCAGAAACATGGGAAGACGTGACCTGGGATGAAAGTCAACCACTCAGAGAGTGGGTTGTAGAATACACAGTATCGGTAAGTGGAGAGATGAATCATCATCTCAGCATATTGTATGGTGAAGATCTAGTGGATGTTCAAAGAAGCCTGCTTCATGAACTTCGTAAGACATATATTGAAAATGAGCGTATTGATGTTACAGTTCACCGAATGCAAGAAATCAAAGACACCTCAGAAGCGGAATTCTTCGAAGGCTGTTTCACACCTTAGTTGTCTTTGGCCCGGAAATGAATTTCTATCACTTCGCCATTTTGTAATAGATAATCATCAAATGAGGTAACTCGGTTTTCTTCTGTCGCACTTTCACTTGTTGAATGGACATGCATGACTATTTCGTGTGTGGCGTTGATTCGATAATCAAAAATCCCGGTTTCATCAAAATGATGACCCCAGATATCAAAAAAGACACCCAGAGCTATGTCTCCCGGTTCATTGAGTTCGACATGTAACCTTCCTGAATCATCGTGGGTATGAACCGTATGCATGTTGTTCTCATTTCCATTACAAATATCTGTCTGGATTCCCACAGCAGATTCAACAGTGTATGCTTCGTCATCAATGTAAATTTGCAAGGTAACGTGGTCGTGACGAGCTAAACCGTTATGGTCGAGGCATTCTAATGCTAACTGGTCTGGAGTATCTGCAGTTGAAGAGATTACTACTTCCCAAGAAAGTCGTGAAGAGATTAAGTTAGAGATTACTTCGTCCGAAGCGTTAGATGACAAGATATCCTCCATTTTACCATCAAATTCTGCCCAACCGTCTGTCGGGGTGCCAGTTGATTGTTTCTCGATGATGTAGCCTTCTTCATCAATGATTAGGACGACTGGGATTTGACCGGTGCCCCCTGTTGTAAACAAGCGAACGGGGTCGGCGGTTGAACCATCTTCAAGGATGGCGGCTGAAGTGGAACCAATTCCAGTGGCATAATGCGGCACATGGTAGGAACCGGCAGATTGATTGAGGTAAGGAATATCTTCTCCATACCAAGCACCATAGGCAATAATCGTGAGGGTTTTATTCGACGCATTTGCCATATCATGCCAACTCTGCATATTATTTTCAATGTGCTCTTGGACATAATGGCAATTACTGCAATCATGAGCCATCAAATCGAGGATAATAATGTCACCACGATGGTCGTCAAGGGATATCCAGCCTGTTGAATTAGCCAATGGCTGCTCGATTTCGCTACGGTTTAGTGATTCGAAAATGATGTTTGGAATTGGTGCAGGTTCTCCATCTGATGCAAAAATATCATCCATACTATCAAACATAGATAGTGCTGCAAATGAAATGGTTACAAACATCAGTGCAGCAATTCCAAACGCCTTCCAAGTTTCAGCCTGTTTAAACACGCCAAAATCCGCTTGTTGAAGGAGTCCCATACCCTTACCAATCCTATACATCACTTGAACATAATGGGTGACATGGACAAGATTCGAAAATCGTGGTCAGTGAAAGAACTAGGACAAAGTGGTGGGCTCGGAGAGAATCGAACTCTCGATCTTCGCCATGTGAAGGCGACATCATAACCCCTAGACCACGAGCCCTAAGGTAAACCGTCGTGAAGCCTCGCCAATATAAGACTCCCCGTTGGATTGAAATTAACGATGAGCGTTGAGGTGAATCATGCCGACTTCAAGCCGGTCATGCGTAGGATGTACTTCGATTAGATGAACTGGTACATTGACGACCTCCGCTAATTCTTCCGCCAAGGAAAGTGGTAATTCGATGCGTTGGTGTACGGCATTGTATCTTATCCAGCCCTCAGCAACACCTAATTCCGCTAATAATTCAGCAACATCATCAGGTGCGTCCTCAAGTGATGTAGGGATCGAACCAAACAGAATCGTGTCATCGTCACTGAGCACTTCATATGGGCGTAAATTGGCTTGTCCCCTTCTCCTAAATCGAGCACGTAATTGTCCGGCATCCTTGAATCGTGCTGAACAGAATTTGAGGTGGAAATTCATATCTTTGGCTGCCTTTTTTAGCCGTAGGGCTAATTCTGCAGAACCCTCTGCTGCTGCGGTAATTCCCCCACTTAGATTGAAACCTCTCACATCCATATTTTCTTGATTTCCAACAGTTATTTCCAATTCATTGAGATTCAAGAATTTAACAGGAGATTCATGTAAAGATTCCAGTAGGGCAAACAATTGTTGCTCTTTATCCGGCTCACAAGGCAATTCAATTCCCACATGGATGCCGGCATCGGTACAGGCCTGAATCACAGGAAGGTATTTCTCAAGTGTGCCATCAAGTAGATGAAATCTAATTTCATCCAATCCTGCTGCACCAAAATCTGCTGCTCGACCAACTTGGAAAGGAATTGAAGTGTAGAGATGAATGTGATGCTCCTTACCAAATGCCGCTTTAAGTTGCTTAACTGCCTCTAAGGATTTCTCCATATCCAGCATCGGGTCACCGCCAGTAATTCCAGTACCTGTAGCACGCATAGCACGTCCCTCTTCGATGACATCATCCCAAGAAGAACATCGACGTTCATTTGCAAACATATCTGGAGATTCTCGACGATTATCAGAAAGAGGGCAATAATCACAACCCCAGTGACATTTTCCTGTGACAAATAGCACAAGTTTACTTCCATGTTGGCATTGAACACATCCTTCAGCCTCGCCCTCCTCAGCAGGAAGAATTTCGGTCGCCATTGGCAAAGACACAGACATTGAACTCAAACACTCCTGTGACCTTTGGGGTTTCAACTTCTCGCTTAACAATGGCCCTCATTGTACGGAATGGGCCTTGTCAAGCAGCCAGCGATGAAAGCGATAATCACCTGTAAGTTCTGGATGAAAAGTGAGTGCTAAACGTTGCCCATCAAGAACACCAACGACTTCATCCCCAAAGGAAGCAACGGGTTCACACTCTATATTTGATTGGTCAAATCGTGGAGCACGAATGAAGACGCCGTGGAATTTTGCCATGTTTCTCGAGACTGTGTGTGTTCCAACGGGTAGTGGCTGATGATTGAACTGATCACGCTTGGCAGTCTCAAGGGGAACCAGTTCTCCTGAAGGGATTTCAAGTGAGATGTCCAATTCTGCTTCAAATGAGTCACGTTGTCGGCCCCAAGCATTTCTAGAGATTTGAGCACGGAGAAAGGATGCTTGGCCCTCTCCAGGATTTGCCAGAAGAATTGCCCCTGCACAGGTTCCAAGTACGGGGCGTTGTGGATGTTGTTCCATCCAAGAAAAGAGCGCACTCAAGAGTGATTCGCTTTGACTGGCTTTTCGCATTGCCGTTGATTCACCGCCTGGAAGAATGAGGCAGTCAAGTGATTCATCAACCTCTAAACCACTGCGCAATTCAACAATTTCGATATCGATTTCAAGTTGTTGTGAAGCAGCACGCAACGCTTCAGCATGCTCATGGCGAGCACCTTGAAGCATTGCTAGTCCAACACGCACCATGGCTAAGGGTAGAAGCGCTTCCCTAAGAGTTCGATGTCAAAGCCATTTGGAACAAACATGAACGAGGTATTTCCTCCATGGAATTGAAGAACCTCCATGTATTGCCACAACCAATGGACCTCAGTCAAGACTGTTTCCTCGTCCCCGGCCCTGTTCGAATGGGGCAACCTTGCCTCGATGCACTCGGAACTCCTGTGATGACTGCGCGTGGTAGCGAATATCGTGATGTCATGGCACATCTCAATTCTGGTTTGCGCAATGCCTTCAATTTGGCTCCATCAGAGCCTGTTCGTGGCGTTCAATCTTGGTCTGGAGATGATGATTACAAGGTCATCGTTGTGTCCGGAAGTGGCACTGCTGCCATGGAGATGGTTATCGCAAATCGATTCCGCTCTAATGACCTCGTACTTGTTCCAACCAATGGCAAATTTGGTGAAAGNGTTGCAGAAATTTGTCAACGGTTCTGCAATGTTAAACACCTCAAATATGAGTGGGGGCGTGCCTTTGACTTGTATGAACTTGAGCAACAACTTGAGCGAGGATGCTATGAATCTCTCCTTATCTGTCACAATGAAACAAGTACTGGTATTACTCAAGACGCTGCTGCGATTGCAGAAATGTGTGTGCGACACAACACTTCATTTATCCTTGATGGAATTACATCTGTTGGAGGAATGCCTGTCCACCCTACCGAGTGGAATGCTGAGGCTGTTGTCATAGGTGCCCAAAAATGTACAGCGGGGCCATCAGGTATTGGAGCTATTGCGATAAATTCGAATTTTATTGAACGCGTTCATGCAATTCGTGAGCAGGAGGACTCGAATCCGAATTATTACTTGGACCTAGTTGCTGCTCTCAAAAAAGGAGGCGATGACCAAACTCCTTGGACACCTGCCATCAATTTGGCCATGGGATGGGGAGCAGCGCTTGAAGTTCTAAAGGATGAATCAAATACTGGCCGTTGGGAACGTTGTGAGAAGATGGCAAATGGCGTCCGAAATCTCTTTTTGGATCTCGGCTTTGAATTGCTTGCCGATTCAGAGCAACGAAGTAATACAGTCACTGCAATACTATACCCCGAAGGTATTGACGATTCTTGGAGAACTCGTTTAAAGGAAGATTACAACACCCAAGTTATTGGTGCACAAGACCATCTCAAGGGCAAAATGTTTCGTGTCGGTTCAATGGGGGAAACACCAGTGAGTGAAATGGTTGAGGGATGCAAGCGTATGATTGATTGCTTCAATTCATTTGACATGAACCTCCCGGATATCGATATTGAATCTTATTTCGCCTGAGGCATTGCTATGACTAGATACATCGTGCTAGGGCGTTTTCAACCCTTTCACATGGGACATCAATATTTGGTACAATCTGCATTCAGCAATATTGGGGAAGGTGACCAACTGATAATTGCTATTGGTTCAAAGCAGGCCGGCTGGGAACCAAATAATCCTTGGACTGCTGAAGAACGTGAGGCTATGATTCTCGCATGGGCACAACAATCTGACATCATCGTAGAAATCGTCGCCATTGAAGATATCAATGACCCTCCAAATTGGGTTGCACATGCCAAAAGTTTCCATGGAGAAGGTGTTCTTGTCACTACCGATGAGCCGACTGCACAGTTGTATCGAAATGCTGGGTTTGAGGTACTTGAACCTCAAATGAAAAATCGTGAATTGTTTGAAGGATGGCGGGTACGACAAACAGCAAAAATGCTCTCTACAGTGTACGATGATGAGGCTGTGCGTGAAGTGCTCAAAACAAGTATACCTAAACCAGTCATTGAATGGCTAATAGACAATGATGCTTTGTTTCGGCTTTCAACTTTTGAAACTGGAGTTCATGCGGGATGATTACTTTTTGAAGAATTTCTTTTTCACTTCTTTCTTCATTTGCTCCTTTGCCATCGCTTGCATTTTTTCTTCGGCTTTGGCTTTGATACCGCTCGCAACACCAGAGAGTTTCTCCTTAGCAGCCTCCTTTACCGGCTTTGTTAATTCATCAACAACTTGACGTTTTGCAGAACCTGCAGCCGACTTTACGGCTTTCTTAGCAGCGTCACCTGCAGCACCTGCGGCTTTACCTGCGAATTTTTTGACCATGTGATGATGATAACTGTCCCACACATGAAACTTTGGTTCATTCATCTGATGCTACAACAACACGTGCTGCCAAAAGAATACGTTGCTTGTACATATATCCGGATTCAAGAACATCAACAACACTTCCTGCTGGGAATGCTTCTGAGGCGGGAATGGTAGTTATCGCTTCCATTTTTGCCGGGTCAAAAGGCTGATTTTTTGCTTCAATTGCAGTAACGCCATCTGCTGAAAGTTCGTGCCACATCTTGTTTCGCAAGAGGCGTAGGCCTTGGGCAACTGCGGATGAATCATCTTGGTCAAGATTTCCTAATGCACGGTCAACATCTCCAAGAACAGTAAGCATCCGCCGAGCAAGGCCCATTCCACTGTATTGTATGAGGTCGGCTTTTTCAGACATCAAGCGTTTTCGAACATTTTGAATTTCAGCATCTTTGTAGGCGATTTCTTTCTCTGCTTTTTCAGCACGAGCAAGCGCCTCTTCCAATGGGTCTTGCTCTTCGATTTCTATCGAATCAGCCAAGTCAATGGTATCCATTCCATCTTCGACAATTGGGATGGAGTCATCCATTTCAGTGAGGTTTTCTTCAGGTTCTTCCGAAGGTACTTCGTCACTCATCATGTTAGCCGTTACGGAAGTGGTCTTTGAACCCCTCGTTTAATCCAGAAGGTATTGACGAAGATTCCAGATGCCATGACCCCACTGTTCAGGCTTCAAGTGCTCTCTTCCCAAAATTCCAACAAGATGTGGGTCTGATTGGCATAGGGTGATTGTGTAAACCAATGCACGTGTTGCTCGGTCATGCGCCTCAAAAGTCGGAACTATTTTTGGGTCCTCGTTTTCATCAAGGGTTTCACCAAGTTGTTTCCGCCGTTCCATCCAGTCCATGCAAACTGATTCGGCGAATTCTTCTTCTGGCAGGCCATTAAGACACTGGATGAGTTCTTCCCATGTAGATTCAGCATACAAGTCAGTACTGTCTGCAATTGTTCTCTTCAAGGCAACGTCGAGATAGAGGAATGCTCGTCCCTCCCAAACTTCCCAAGCCCCTGGGCTT
>JGI26238J51125_1000433_pt1 | contig 15183 bp, 39 predicted proteins | sample SaaInlV_100m_DNA_FD_51125 | JGI IMG/M metagenome (IMG submission 51125) | reverse complement strand
CCAGAACTAAAAGATGGCAGTAGTGAATACCCAGACCAACAAGAAGCAGGAATTGATTATTAAATGAGAAACTACGACATCATCAAAGAGATTTGGAAGGTCACTCAAAAACCATACGAGAATGAATCGTGGAGGCGACAAAGAGAATGCGAAGTTAGGATGAGGGAAATCGAGGGGGTCATCGCCGAACAGCGACCTCAAATTTCTGGCCCGATCTTAAAGGAGGAAAAGTAAATGGAAGCACAAGCTATTCAAAACTATCTCAATGAGAACTACCCAGATTTATTGGGTGAAATTTTGCTCGCAGACGGAATGGAGGATGCGTTCATGGGAGTGGTAGAAACTTTCGGACAAAAACCGAGGGCGTGTTACGACAGCAACAAGTGCGTAAGCGTCTTGCAGGAAAGAGATGGCATGACTCTTGAAGAAGCAGTAGAGTATTATGAATTCAATATCATTGGGTCATACGTTGGAGAATATACCCCAGCGTTTATGTTCCCCCTTGATGAAAAATGGGATTCCGTACCTTTCGCCTAAATTATGAGAGAATCAAGCGAGCAATTAAAATCAGTCGGAGAAGCACTGAATGCGGCAGCAAGGTATGGGCTACGAGCGGAAGTAGTATGGAGTGCAATGAGGCATTACGAGAAGTACCACAAAACAGCACCAGAGACATACAGCATAGAGTGGGCTTTAGATTGCGCGTTGAATGATTGGGACTGTCAGGGAGACTGCTGCGAGAAGCAAGCGGAAGAGTTGCGGGAAAGGTCAGTTTTTTTTGAGGACACAAAAGAAAATTAAAGATATTTATGAAGGACAACATAATTGACAAAAACAATCCCGTGAAATCAAACGGCAAAGACAAAGATTGGTTCGACGAATTGTGCAAGAAGTACAATACCGAAAACCATTGGAAAAAAGAAAAGCCGAAGAAAAAGAAAAGCAAATGAAATTTATGAAAAACATAAAACTAGAAACGGTGGGCCAATCAGCGATGATGGTAAATTGGGACAACGTAAACATGGTTAAAGAGATCACCACGTCCTTTGGCGAAGTTTACAGAGAACTCTACTTTACCAACGGCAGCACTGTGGTAACAACGGAAACTATGGAAGACTTGGAAGGAAAGCTAAATGAAGAACGTAAAAAAAGGTAAGGTGATTCAACGAGTGAGCGAAGCAACCGCTCAAGACCGTGATAAGCTAAAGGGCTTATTGGAACAGGGGTGGAACTACTGCCCGAACCATGAGTGGCGAGCATTCAGAGATGCTAAAGATGAAGCCGAAATGTTCAAGGGCAAAAAGAAAAAAAGCAAGAGAGCAAAAGCCTTGACCAAGAAGCAAGGTTAACGTAGCATTGTGGTATGTATAGAGCTAAAATCCAAAGACGCCGCTATCGAAGCGTTTGCGAATTTGCTTGACGACAAAACAAGTCTCTGTTCTAATTAGGAATATGGAAACATTAGAACTCGTAGGAGAAACATTGACCTTACTTGAGCGTGATGCTGAAGACCAAGGCAACTGGTACACAAACAAAGAGGGGGAAGAAATTCACATCTCCGATGCCGAACTCCGAGGTGATCCCCCCACATACTGGGAATGGTAATTTTATTTAAGGATATTTATGAGTGAATCTTTTTTTCAAGAATTCCCGCAATACCCGAACGGGGAACACGTTGAAGCGTTATTCAGTGAGGCTGAAGAAGCGGGGTTAGCAAAAGGAATAGAGACTGAAGACGGGCGAGGGTTTATTATAACAAACAAAGGTCAAGCGTGGATGAATGTTTTAATCGCGCTCGACGAATGCAATGAAGAACAAGAAGGAGAAAGCAATGAATAAAGAACCTGTGATGAGTAGAGAGATATTGGAGAAAGTATATCAGCGTTTACGGAGTATCGAAATGATGATTCCTGAAAATCAAGACGCACAGGTCACTGACCTGCGGCGTTGGATCGAGCAGAAATGGCTTGAGATGGACGATTGCGAGAACGATCAGACTCACTACGGTGATGCAGTTTTCAACGGCGTCGAAGAATAGTTCTTGACCTCAAACCAAGTATATGAGAGAATTGAATCATGCCTAACCACACATCGAACAAATTAGCAGTAAGCGGGACAACAGACGGGATCAAACAATTTATCTCGGAAAACAAAGGGGAGGAGGAATCCCTTTCTCTTGAGAAGGCGTTGCCTACTCCTTCCGAAATGTTGGGAGACAATGCCATCAAAGGAGGAACGATGCCAGCTTGGTATAATTGGAGAGTCGAGAACTGGGGAACCAAGTGGGACGTTTATGATTCTTTCCCTTGGGAGGAAGATAAGTACGGCAATTTCATCACTCGGTTCTATAGCGCGTGGTCACCGCCTACGCCTTGGCTTAAAGCGGTTGCCGAAAAGTATCCAGACCTCAGTTTTGAGCTAACTTACGCTGATGAGGGCGGGAGCTTTGTGGGCGCGATGGAGGCTAAAGGTCTTTACGGAGAGGGCGTTAGCGATTACGATTGGGATTCCGAAGAAGGAATTGCTATCCGAAGCGATCTTGGTTATGACCATGACTTACAAGAAGAGGAGGGGTAAAATCAAATCAATAGAAGAATGTCACCGCATTATCAAGCACGAACAAAAGATTAGAGAAGCTGGAGAGCAAGCCATTAAGGCACTCAAAAAGACTATGCCCTCCGAGATTCAGACAAGATATAACCAGAGAGACATAAACAAACGCAGAAAGAATTATGAGATACAAAATACCAGTTAGTTGGCAGATGTACGGTCACGTTACCGTAGAGGCGGATACGCCTCAACACGCCGCAGAAATCGCGGAATCAGACATGGGTATTGGCTTGCCTGACAATGGTGAGTATGTAGAAGGCTCATGGGAAGTAGATTGGGACATAGTAGAAGATGATGTGAGCAAGGAGTTGGAGGTATAAAATTATGAAAAAACTATTCCTGTCATTAATGTTTGTTGGTGTTGGTTGTCAAAGCCACAAGTATGAGGTTCACTTAACCAGCGGAACTCACCACTTAATCACCGCTAACTCAGAAGAAGAAGCGGAACAGTTCGTGAGCGATCAAGAGGATTCTCACGGCGTAATGATAATCAAAAAAGTGAAAGACTAAACCATGAAACTAAAAGAATACATACAATACCTTCAACAAATCAAAAAAACACATCCTGACGTTGATGTGGTATGCGCCAGCGATCAAGAGGGCAACAGCTTTGAGGCAGTTCATTACCATCCAGCGTTGGGACGCTTTGACGGTAACGATTGGGAGACAGAAGGCGATCTCGATGAAGTTGGCGGCGAAGTAAATGCCGTACTCATAAACTAGCAGGATCAAATACAAGATCATGGAGACACTAATATACGTTGGAGCAGTTTTTGCGGCGATGGTTATCCTCGCGTGGACGCTAGACTACGACGACGAAGAAAAGGGGGATTAAATTATGGCTAACACAGAAAAAAAAGTTTTATGGAGAGGGAGATTCAGCGACATTTGGGTCATTAAAGAGAACGGCGAGTATGTTGCTTGCAGGGACAAGTGGAATGAAGCAGGGTATCATATTGATTATTTGTATCATTCCAGTTCGCTTGAAGAAGTAATTACTTATGGCGAAAGAGAGGGGTCGAGAGCATAATGGGATACAAAATACTTGACGTTAAAACAGAAATCCACGAAGATGTTGAGAGCTATATGAAGGGTTACGATAGCCTACCAGACGCTTGGANGGATGTAATCAAAGACGACATACTTGACATCGTAGACAAACACTTTGAAAAGATAGAACGATGAAAGACATAACAATACCAGTCATATTTATGTTGACAGTCATGCCGATTGGGATGATAACAATAGTCAACATCAATGAAAACAATAGAATTGACCCAGTTGTGCCGACTAAAGAGCCGCCGATGGAAGGTTGGCCCAAAGATTCGGAGCTAACGATTTTTATACCAGACAACCGAATATAATTAAGGATAATTATGCCAGTATCTAAAAACAAAAGAAAGGGGCAAACCGCCCGTCAACACAGAAAAGCTAGAAATATACGCATCTATACCGCAAGATACGTTAACAGCCCAAATCGGGTAATCCAAGAGATGGAGAGATTGCGGGATGAAGAGGAGAAACAAAACAATGAGTGAAAATGAAAAGATGATGCCCGATGAGGCAGGAGAAAAGGGCGGAGACATTCTGTATCATTTGATTAAGATTTACGATCAGATCGAATGGGGAGATGAGGAAGCCGAGTTCGTGAGAATGGAGATGCACAAGAACAAAACCATGAACGTCATTAACCATAAGGATGTTGAGATGGGGCTGTATCCAACTGTTTTCCAGCTTAACACAGATGGGGAATGGGAAACCAAAGAAGATGAAGTCAAAGAAGATTAATCATGGCGTTTAAAAAGAAACCAACAGTCAAAGTGGGAACTAAAGAGTGGCAAGTGATTGTCCCTAGACCCCCTAATCACGCCACACACGCCCGCCTAACGGTGCGAGACGAGATGAAGGAGAACGGCGACCCCAAGGTGGCAACGCTTCCCATACAGGACTTTGGGTGCTTTAAAGGGGTAGCTGGAGACTTCCACTACATCAGAATGGACAAGAAGGGCAAGATTCACGAAGAACATAAGGACACTTGGTTCTGGAACGGATACCAAGTATCGGGCATCGAGGAGCTTTTAGGCTAAAATCGCGGCTTATTTATATATTAGAAACCTCTTATTAACATATCAAAGAACCTATTATGAAACATACAAGGACAAACCAATGGAAACAGTATTACTTATATCAGCAGTCGCCGCTCTTATCGGCTTTTTGTCAGCAATGGCACAAGACAAAGAAGAGAACGGAATGGAGAAACCCCCCAAAAACTGGGAAGAATTCATTGATAGATGCAATTATTACAATAGAAGTATAGGAGCGAAAGAATACCCAAAGAATGATAAGAAGTAAAGAACATCAAAGTGTGTTAAAGTGTGGTGAAGTGTGTTATGGGTAGTGCTAGAGTTTTATATTTAAAAATAATTATCATAATTATGATTAGTTATGTACGATTGAATATCCTTTACAAGCAATCAAGGTCATGTTTTAATAAGGTGTAAGCTATTACATACTAATATGACTGAACCAAAGAAAAAAGCAACCAGAAAAAGAAAACCGCGCATCAATGAAGAGCAGTTAGAAATGGCTAGACTCTACGAGAAAGCGTGGAATGAAGAGTTCGACAAGAAACCCAAAGTAATACAAAAAGAAATTATAGAAAATCCCGAAGATCGTGCTGCCCTAGCACACGCCCATGAGGTCGCCAAGCTCGCAGAAAGTTGGGCGTGGGACATCGCAAACAAAAAGTAATATGAAAAAAGAGATTAAAAAAGACAGTAAATACTGGGTTATTCACAAAGAAATATATACTAGAGAATTAGATAAGCTAGATAGTGAAATTGCAGCGACCATTCAAACAAAACCCTATTCCAAAGAGGCTAGTATGTTGAATGACAAGGTAGATACAGAGATAGAAAGATTAACAAATGAAAATCCCAAGGTTGCGGGATAAAAAGCGAAATATATATATAGAAAGTGCCGCGCATATTTATGGTTAATTATGATAATTATGGCGGCTTTTAAATTGTTCTTATTCTATTACATTTACTCTTGGTTCTTTTAAGTGATTCCTAAAACCCCAAGGATGCCAGATATTTTGCGAAATATTACTTGACTTAGTAGGGGGTACATGATATACTATTGTAGTTAAACTAGGGCTATACGTTCTATTTTGATAATCATAATCCCGCTTCTGCTTGGGTTCACCTTCGGGCAGGGGCGGGTTTTCCTTTTGTCCTACAGAAATCCCAAGGATGTCAGATATTGCTTAAATATTACTTGTTATAAAAAGCCAAGGATGCCAGATATTTGCCTAAATAACACTGAGTGGAGGGTGAGATAGATAGATTGGTTAATTAAGTTATAAAATTATAATTATGGATAATTATGCGGCATCAACCGAATCCTATTAAGTAATACAGAAAGATATAGCCGCCCGTTTATTCTGTAATAGAAAAGCGGCATAAGAATAATTCTCATAATTACGAACGAATATCCTTGCACCGAGATCAAGGGTATAGTATGCTTAATGAAGTTATGAAAACAAAAGGTGCAACAAGTCATATAGATGTTCCTCTTTCCGCGTTGACTGCGGTGCTACAACCTACTGCAATAGTGCGTGTGTCTCGTCGATGGGCGAACGCTATGGGTGTTGATGGCCAAAAGCCAGATCAGCCAGAAGCTCCAAAGACAATAGCAGTACAGGTTGAAGGGGAAAAAGAAACCAAACTAGAAGTCGGTGTTAACAACTGGTAAAACTAATTCAATGAGCAAAAAAACCTATACAGCAGATCAAATGTTTCCCGACCTAATCGGGCAAGCCCGTGTTAAAAAACAACTTGGGTTTCACTTCAAGGGATATATGGCGAATGGTCGTATGCCTCACCTTATGTTCACCGCGCCCCGTGGTTGCGGTAAGACAATGATGGCGTCTGCCCTTGCGGATTGCCTCAAGTGGCGCGAGCCAAACAAGACGAAGATAGTGTTTAACTGTTCGCAGTTGCGGAATCTGCGTCAGTTTTGGAATGAGGTCATCATTCCCCACGTTAACGACAAGGACGTAACCGTTCTTTTCGATGAGGCAAGCGAGATGCCAAAGGACGTGATGATGGCATTGCTCACGGTGTTGAACCCCAACTCTGAAGGTCGCACCGAGTTCTCCTATGAGGACTACACGGTGGATTTTGATTTCAGTAGGCAGACGTTTATGTTCGCCACCACCGAGGGTCAAAGCATCTTCCACGCCCTGATGGATCGTATGGAGCGCATTGATATGCAGGATTACTCCGAGAAGGAACTGGGTCAGATCACCAAGGTTGGGCTGGGTGACTATGACATCAAAGACAATGCGGTAAAGGAAATCGCTACCGTGCTGCGCGGCAACCCCCGTGCGGCGGCGAAGATGAGAGACAAGATCGTGTCTTACTGTGACGGCAACAAGCAAAAGACCTTTGCCCTCGCGGATTGGAATAAATTGAAAGATGAATTAGACATCCTTCCTCTTGGCTTGCTGAACAAGGAACTGGAGTTGCTCCGCATCCTAACGCGCAAGAGCGAGACTCGCCTTACCGAACTGGCGGCGATCACTTGCTTGAGCAAAGGCAGCATCCAGAAGGACTATGAAATGTTCTTGATGAAGAAGAGCCTGATGGAGATTCACCCAGCGGGACGTAGCCTCACCGCGAAGGGACGGGAGTACCTCAAGGAATTAGACAAAAAGAAATGAAGACAATAAAAGAGGTGGGCGGCTTTATATATATCTTTGTATTAACTATTTGTTATTTAATAGCAGCACTGGGAGTCTTCCTCCGCGCAGTTGTTCGCGATATCTTTAAGGGTGAGTAGCTCAATTGGATAGAGCATCTGCCTTCTAAGCAGAGGGTTGTGGGTTCGAGTCCCGCCTCACCTACCACTTCTTTGTATTTTTTTTTCTACACACTTCAAATAAATAATATTCAAAATATAAGTTCATCGGAATAAATAAATAATGTGAAATATAAGGTAAAATAATGTAAAATAAGGAGACAAGCTTGTTGCGGTAAACTTCGAGCGGTTAGCTAGGATTTATTGAAATAATATAAATAAACAGGCTGGATAACTCGTTTGTCATTAAATAAGGTAAATATAGATTAGTATGTTGAGTGATTTACTAAGGATTGCCGGGCTGCCCGGCGGCCTGTCAAGCTTTTTTTATTCACAGCCCGTGCCATTTTCTTAAAAGCAGGGAATTTCACATCGGAGAAATCGCCCCCTTATAAGAAACTTTCCGCTCACGAATGAGCGACAAACAAGCTTGTCAATCAAAAAACCCCCATAATGAGCGGCAAAACGTCTTGCCACTCACGAATGAGCGACAAACATATAGGCTAATTAATTGCCATTATATAGCATAATTAAAAGTGTGTCATAAAAGGTGTTATTTTATTGCAGAAAAAGCTTGCGCTGGATTCAAGGATGTGAGACAATTAGGAAGAGTTAAACAACAACAGTAAACCAAGAAAGCAAAAAAACTATTATGCCAAAGATCGCAACACAAACCTCCGACTTCGATTTCACCGTGAAACAAGTACCCCTATTTGATGAGCAAGGACGCCGTTCGGGCTTCTTCGGCAATCAACGCGCCGACACGGGCGGAATATTGGGCGTGACTTCAGACCGCTACGGCATCGTGCAGCATGGCTCGCTTATTGAAGCCGCTGAAGAGGGCTTCGAAAATGCTAACCTTGGCGAGTTCGAGCGGAACGTGTACGTTACTGGCGATGGTGCGCGGATGAGAGCACACTACGACTTCAAGGATCAGACTCGTGCGCTTCGGCGTGAGGATCGTCAGGTGGGTGATGAGGTAGGCTTACGCCTTACCCTTCAGAACTCTTTTGATCGCTCGCTTCGCGTGTCGTTCGCGTTGGGTATGCTTCGGTTGGTTTGCACCAACGGCATGACAACCCTCGAAAATGAGGTGAGCATGACCAAGAAGCACTCGGCCAATGTCGAGACCAACTTCCTTGAGGACGCTATCACCAAGGCCGTGAGCAACTGGGACGCCGCCGTGATCAAGGCCGAGGCCTTGACCGCTCGCGCCATCGAGCATGATCAAGGCTTGACCATCCTCGGTAACCTTGTTCGCATGGGTGCGCTTTCGGATCGTATGAGCGGCGAAATCGCCAAGGTGTGGAACTCGCCTGAGTACGACCTCGACAAAGCCCGCAACCTTTACAACCTGTACAATGCGACCACTCAGCACTTGACCCGCAACGTCGAGGACACTCGCAGCGAACTCGCTGACCGTACTTCGCGCAACGTGTTCAAGAAGCTGCACGATGCGGTTGCCCGTCCGAGCAACATGACCAAGCTTCTGCTGCCTCTCAAGACTATTGAGGTGGAGAACAACTAGGCTACCCAGCCTAACCCCTCGCCCCTCTTTCATATCGCCGTCAGTGACGGCTGGGGCGGGGGGCTTTTCTTTGCTCAGATTACCAAGGTTACTATAAATAAGACCTAATAATATAGTAGCCCCGCATTGTGGATAACTTTCCCTTGACAGGCTGCCGGGCTGCCCGGCCAAATGTCAAGCTTTATTTACTCACAGCCTGTGAATAAGTGACGAAAAAAAATAAAAAAAAAGCTCGCCTTTTTGTGTGGGTGTGCTATCATTTGCGTATGGTTAAAACATACATCACCAAGTGCGGCAAAGACATTCAGGTTTTCATCAACGGCGACACGCGAGAAGAAGCGGAGCCGATTCATTGGAGCCTATTCAATCACGGAGCAACCAATCAAGCTGACCCCGAATGGATAGACCAGACCACGTTTAGCTTTTGGACGCAAAGGAGTCGCTTGCTCCGAGCGTTTCAAAAAGCGGCCATCAATGGCATCGTTAACAATCACTCGCATAAGTTTGAGGGCAAACGCGGTGCGCTTATTCCTGCCCTTGCGGATAAAATGGCGGCACGGCGTATGCGTCAATGCGTCAACAAGCCTTATGTGCGCCAAGTGTCCGTTGCTAATCTAAATTGCTACGGCATCGGAACCATTCGAGCAGAGAAGCCCGACAGCGACCACGGCAATCGGGAAACAATGTAGTTGACAAGGAGTTAAGATTGTGAGACAATTAGAAATGGAAAGCAAAAAACCTATTATGAAACTAAAATTCAAAAATGCAAACGGTAAACTCAAGAAGATGGCAAAAAAGCTTGGCCTTGTACTCAAGACCTTCACACTCCCTGCGGGATATACTTGCCCAGGTGCAAAGGATTGCCTTGCGTATGCCGACAGGAAAACAGGCAAGATCACAGACGGAGAGGAAACAGAATGGCGTTGCTTTATGGCGTCGCTAGAAGCGACCTTTCCAAGCCTCCGCGCAATGGTGTGGGAGAATTTGGAAATGATTCGCAAAGCGTTGAAGGGTGGCGTGGAGGCGTGTGCGGATCTGATTTGCGAGTCATTGCCAAAAAAGTTTGACGTGATGCGCGTCCACGTTGGCGGTGATTACTTTTCCCGCGAATACTTTATGGCGTGGGTTGAAGTCGCAAAGCGAAATCCCGACAAGGTGTTTTACTCTTACAGCAAAAGCCTTGCGATTATTGCGGGCATCCCTAAACCTGACAATCTCGTTTTGACTGCCTCCCGTGGTGGCAAGTATGACGATTTGATTGATCGCCTCGCGTGGAAAGAGGCGCGTGTGGTTTACTCTGAACAGGAAGCCGCCGACCTCGGTTTAGAGATAGACCACGACGACGAACACGCAGCGTTTGGCAAAAAAGATTTTGCGTTGCTCATTCACGGTACGCAACCCAAGGGAAGCGCAGCGGGCGAAGCACTAAAGCAAATCAAAAAACTTGCAAAAGCTGCAAGTATCGCTTAACCTTTAAAAAGATGGATATACTAATCGCATTCGTTTTTTTATCAGCAATCGGAGGAATTATCTGTGGATATACCAAACAATAAAATAGCAGACTTTGCAATACTACAAAATTCGCGTACTAAAGTAACAGGTCTTTGGACTAAGGATCGCGGCGAATGGATAAAGGCAGAGCGGAGCGAGTACGAAGTTTTGGCCTTGGTCGCCAAGCTAATTCGCACCGCTAAAAATCCCAACGATGTTTTGCTTGCCATTGTAAAAGAGAACCCTCACCTGACAGGGCCAGAAGAATAATATTTTAATGCTTGACATAGGCTGCCGGGCAGCCCGGCCGAAAGTCAAGACTTTTCTTCAACTATTTTTTTCTTTATGACACAATTAGCTCTCGACTTTTGTGGGATTATATGAGAGAATACTCTTATGAAAGTTAAAGCAAGAGTGAACAAGAAGGGGCTTATGGGCAGCGCGTCCCGTGAGCATAAAGTAAAGAAGGGCAAAGGGTCTTTCCGTCGCAGAAAAAAGCATCAGAAAGTTTTTTAATGCTTGCGTTAGCTTCAAGCCTATGATAGAATTAGAACAGTTAAGAGAACATTATGAAAACCTACAAAACCTACCAAGCGCGTAACGCCGTCAAGGCCGCGCAAGTCACCAACCACATCAAGGCCGCAAAAAAGAATGGTGTCGGCCACATCACCGCGAAGGCAGAGGCTTATCGCGTTTACAATATCAAGGCGGGCATCCCTTTGATTAAGCGAGGGCTTCAAGTCCGAGAGGGGGTGGCAAGTTGAAGGCCGTTATTGAAATTGAATTGGGCAACTCAGCATTTGGCAGCAATGATGCCGAAAGATTATTTGAGATGCGGAACGTGCTTGAAAGGCTAATAGATAACGCTGACCGCATTATGGCGGCAGACGTTGGCGACTTCACAACCGCGCAAGACCACAACGGCAACACAGTTGCGAGAATGGACATCGTAGAGGATTAAATTATGAGACAATTAAGAAAACCATTTCAACACACACAAACACTTGTGATTGCAGAAGTAAGAGAACAAATCCAAGAGGACATCATTGCCTTTATTGATTCGGTTGTCCCTACGTCAAGTGATGAGTATAGGAAAAACGCACTTTGCCAAATCGTAGTAGACAACTTTAAGAAATTGGAGGATTAAATTATGAAAAAATGGTTAGTAACGAGAATAACTCATACAACGATTGAAGTTGAATCGGAAACTGAACCCTTACAAGGTGATGATAAGTGGAAGTTTGAGGATGAACATCGCAAGGAACTTGAAGAAGAATATCGTAATGTGGAGTGCGTAGATTGGGAAGTAACGGAATTGGAGGATTAAATGACAAAAAAAGAAACAAAACAAATCGACGCCACTTTAATGTGGGCAATCGTTGCCAGTAACAGAAATGCCGACAAGGGCAAACTATTAAGCGCGTTTGCCTTTGACATCAACCGAATCCGCTCAGGCAAAGAGCCGACAGCTACGAAGGAGTTGGTATAATGTACAGATACTTTAGAGCAACCTGTAACGAAGATGGCACAGAACCAGATGAAAGAACCATCATAGAGGTTCCCTCCCCAGCGGTAACTGGCGGGGTGGTTTTCGCTATCGGTATCTTGGTGGGTGTGATTGTAACAATCTTATTTAGATAACTATGAAACACACAGTAACAAACGGCCCATATGGTTTAATTAGAATTGGAGATATTTATTTCAATAGTAATGGAATCTTTAATCTAGAGGGCAAAAAGATTGGCACAAAGAAAGCAAAAAAGATTATAAAATTAGAGGACTTTGATTATGAACAAAACTAAAAACAAAATGACTAGAGCAATGAGCGCACACCTCGGTCTGCACCGCGTCAAGGGAGCCACCTCGGAGAAGGAAAGGAACTCGCCGAGAGCGGTTAGGAGGAGAGCGGAAAGACGAAATCGGGCAAGACGGTTGCGGTGAGGCTTTGATAAAAACGGAGAACTAATTAAATGACAACTAAATTCGGCCCATTAACAAAAGCGTTTTGCTTAAAGCGACCACGGTTCAGACTGTTGCGTTTGTGTTCTACCTGTGATGAGACGGTGAGCAAAGAGGGCAGCAAGAAATATGACTGTCCAAGGTTCTGTTCGTGTGAGGGAAATAGCGAGGTCAAAGCTTGGTTCAAGTGATAGAAATAGCAAATTAAAGCTTGACATCCCGCCGGGCTGCCCGGCCAAAAGTCAAGAACAAAATGAAAAAAACTTTCTTCAATTTAACTAAAAAAAAGCTTGTACCTAGAGCAAGGGTATGGCATAATTAAAGACCAGTGAGGGTAACACCTCCAACGATCTTTGAAACAATTTAAGCCACGGAAGTTGGTGCTGTTAAATGAAACGCAGCAGTCTTAAAGCCGAAAGCAGTTACCTCTGGGGAGATATCCCAAACAAGGAGACTAGCTGGGAGTCGTAAGTCTTGGGGGCGGGGTTCGAATCCTCAACGTGGCAACAATTTACTGGGAGGCGAAACACAGCCTTGGCAAGCCTAACGCAGCAAACGGGATACGCGTCCTGTTAGGGGCGAGGAAGCACCAGTATAACAATTTGGAGCATCGACGGATGTTCCATCGGAGCGTAGTCTAATAATGGTTTGCAAGAGCCATAGGACACCGAAACAAAAAGCAGGAGATTATCAATCTCTGGGAGCCTAGTAGCACAGTTCGCGAGGACGCAGCTATGAAGTAAGTAGGGTACGAAGTACGTAGGGAAACTGAACTTTATCAGGCCCCGAAAGTAGTTGCAGGTAATAAAGAAATCCTGTCGTTCCATTAATTTAGTAACAAAAAAAGCTTGCCACAGGGGCAAGGGTATGATAGGATTAGAACAATGAAAGCAATAAAAATCGACGCGACCAACAGAACCATCACCGAAGTCCAATACGATGACTTCAGAGACATTCAACGCCACATCGGCTGTGATACCTTCAGCCAAGGTATGCCCTTGCCAGAGGGTGATGTGCTTTGGGTAGACGATTGCGGTTGGATGACCGCCAAAAAGGCATTCACCTTTATGGGCAACGTGTTCGCTGGCAACGGGCTTATCACTGGCAGCGATGGGGATGGTGGGGGGAAGGATTGTCTTTGCAATGTTATGGCTGGTCAGCTTATGGCCAAGTTTATGGCAGGGGAAAAAGAAATCACTGACGATATGCGTGAACGAGCATTTGACTCTTGGACAGTAACGGAGATTGAATAATATGAAAAACCTACTAGATACCGTATTGGGCACAGCATCGACTGTGATGATTGCCGCCGCTATTGCTTACGCGCTTCTATGCGCTGGGGCTTATAGCCTAACGGCAGCAGAGCAACCACTAACCAAAGATGAGCAAACCATTTCTGTCACTCTAATGGGTGAAGCGCGTGGAGAAAAGAGTTTCGGTATGTATGCCGTTGCTTGTGTGATTCAAAAACGAGCAGACGAGCGTGAGTTGACTCCCGCCCAAGTGTGCAGGGAAAAATGGCAATTCTCTTGCTGGAACAAAGGGCAGGAAAAGTATCTCAACCTAATGAAGCGGCTACTCAAGGCGAACACGGTAGAAGCGCGATATGCAAAGCAGTTGGCGCGAGCCATTTGTGCGGGTGGTCGATTGATTCACAGCTTCACTGGCGACGCTAATCATTATTATAGCACGAAAGCAATGTCGGAACCGCCTTACTGGGCTTATAAGACTATTAAAAGAAAAAACCAAGTACCCATCAAAGTACGCATCACCCCAAGCCGAATCATTGGAAACCACGCATTTTACAAACTCTAGAAAACTGAAGGCTAAAGCGAAACTCAACTAATAAGGGAAAACTGAAGGCTAAAGNGAAACCTCGCTAATAAGGAGAGGGGAAAGAAAAAGCTTGACATCCTGCCGGGCTGCCCGGCCNAAAAGTCAAGACAAAGTTATGCCCAACGTGTTAATAACTTCGTGAATTTAATTCTTGCAATCTCGCGGGATTTATGGTTTAATATACGTATGTTGAAAATGAACGTGACCCTTAAAGCCAACGACCAAGCCACCCGCCGCACCCGTAACCGCATCGCGGAACACGGCCCAGACTTTCGGGCGGTGAAGTCGGGCAATTGTCCTGACTTGGGCAGCGATTTGCATTTGCTTGTTCGCTCGCAGGATGGCTGGCTTGGTTGGTTGCCTTGGAATGAAGTCAACTGGCAGCACGTACAGGGTAAGGATTTCGCGCTGGTATTAGGGTGTGAATAACTTTTTAAATTAGTGCTTTACTTTCCTAGTTTTTTCTGTTATACTATAAGCATAGAAAGTGAGAGACCAAACGATGTAAAATTAACCAAAAGACTCAGTCATCCAGCGAGGTGACCACAATTTTTACCGCCCAGCGTGGACTGACAGGATCTGAAGCGCAGGACAAGGCCAGTTGTGGGGCTGAGTACCACGACACAATTTTAAATTATGAACGACAACAACAACCACGACGCTCGCATCTCTTGCGAGGAAATCTACACCGAGGATATGGGGCCAGCGACTTGGGCCAACGAGCCTGAGCCTACCACGCACAAGGAGGCCTATGGACGCTGCGAGGACGCGCCTTGCTGCGGTTGCTGCGGCAACTACGAGGAGGACGGCTATGGCTCCCCCGCCGATGACGCTTGGCACGACGCCAACGAGTACCCCGAATGGTAGGGGGGTGAATAACTTCTTTGATTTAAGGG
>JGI26238J51125_1000428_pt1 | contig 15256 bp, 10 predicted proteins | sample SaaInlV_100m_DNA_FD_51125 | JGI IMG/M metagenome (IMG submission 51125) | reverse complement strand
AAAAAAGCCGCTGCAGTTAAAAGAACTCACAAGGAAATGTCAAAGAATAGAATTCATCGTAAACGCATGTACTAAAACTTGTTACGACTAAAGCAAGCAAAACAATATGTCTAAGCTCAAACAACTCATTACTGATGACATGAAGTTGGCTATGAAGGCCCAAGACAAACCTGCTCTCAAAGCGATTCGAATGATCCTAGGGGCAATCAAACAAAAAGAGATAGACGAACGTATTGAATTGGATGACAATCAAGTCATGGCTGTCATTCAGAAAATGGTTAAGCAGCGCAAAGATTCAATCTCTCAATTCTCAGATGCAGGCAGAACCGACTTAGTAGAAGTTGAAGAAGCAGAGTTATTAATCATTAATAATTATATGCCTAAGCAGCTAAGCCAAGATGAAATTGAGGCAGCAGTGGTCAAGGCAATTTCTGACACAGGAGCTGACTCTATGAAAGATATGGGAAAACTCATGGGCATTCTAAAAGGTCAGCTAGATGGAAAGGCTGATATGGGTCAAGTCTCTCAACTCATTAAGTCAAAACTCTCTTAATTAAGCGTATCGACTGGTAACGACCTCCTCCATCACAACAAAAGTAGAACTGTTTTGAACGTGGGGGAGTGCTGAAATTTTCTCACCAAGCACTTGTCTATAGCTCTCCATATTTTCAGTTCGCACCTTTAATAAATAATCAAAATTTGAGGCAATCATATGACATTGCTCAACTTCAGGAACTTCTTTAATGGCTTTATTGAAAGCATTGAGTGCCATTGTCTTCGTATCATTAAGTTTAATTTGAACAAAGGCAATATGATTATTGTCGATCAAGTCATGGTTAATGATTGCTTGATATCCCTTAATATATCCAGCAGTCTCTAACTTTTGAACACGTTTCAAGCAGGGCGTTTTGGATAGTCCAATTTGATCAGATAGATCAGTAATAGTCATTCGTCCATCGCTCTGTAAAAGCTCAAGTATTCTATGATCAAAATTATCTAAAGTAGTCATAAGTCCTATTATTTATAATATATTAGTTAATATATAAATTATATTACATAAATTATATAATAAATAACTTTAAATAATTTATTTTATAGTCATTATAACTATTACTTATAAATTAAAATTNTAAAATANTAAGAAATTTTTTGGGCAATGAAATCTCTAGCAGACTTCAAATTTGAAGTAGACAGCTCTAATATCAGGAGCAAACTCCGCGAAGCAAGAGTTATGAGTGAAGAGGATTCATTAGATCATCTCCATTTGTTTGATTACACCAATACAGATCAACGGATTGAATTCCAAAAAAATACATCCCACTTAATTCAGCAACTGCGCTCCTCAAGCCAGCCTGACCTCTTGTCATTATTTGTATCTGAGTATAATTTGACAAGTGACGAAGGCCTCTCTTTAATGACTCTTGTTGAAGCTTTTTTAAGAGTTCCCGATAATAAGACAAGAGATAAATTATTTATTGATAAAGTTGCAATGAAGGGTTGGTCTCAGCATATTGGAACTAGTAAATCTTCTATGGTTAATATTGCAACCCTGGCATTAAATATTGCTGACAAAATGATTGCACATGGAAGCAATAAAGAAATAAAAAACAGAATCAGAAAAGCTTTGGAGATTCTCTCAAGGCCTGGTATTAGATTCAGTGCAAATAATGTCATGCAGTTTTTTGCTAAGCAATTTGTATTTGCAGAGTCTATTCATAGTGCTGTTAAAAGTCGTAATGTAAAAAATACTTTGTATTCATTTGATATGCTTGGTGAAGCTGCTTGGACAATGAAGGATGCTGATAAGTACTTCCAAGCCTACAGAAATGCATTGATTGAAATTGGGAAGCGCAACACATCAAAAACAGTGACTGATGCAAATGGTATTTCAGTCAAACTCTCTGCACTCCACCCAAAGTATGACTTTATGCACCAACAGCGAGTCATATCAGAATTACTACCCAAGGTCCTTGAGTTGGTTGAAATTGCTAAACATTACAATATAGGAATCAATATTGATGCAGAAGAGGCTGATCGTCTAGATATTTCATTAGATGTGATTGAGAGCATCATGAAAATAATTGCAAATTCCTCTTGGGAAGGGTTTGGAGTTGTTGTTCAGTCATACCAAAAAAGGGCTTCATTCGTAATTGATTGGCTTAATGANAATTGTGATAAGCATAACTTAAAAATAATGGTAAGGCTGGTGAAAGGGGCATACTGGGATAGTGAAATTAAGAAGTCTCAAATTCTGGGCGAGGTTGACTTTCCTGTATTCACTAAAAAAACAAATACTGATTATTCTTTCTTGGTCTGCTCTCAAAAACTACTAGCAATGAGAGCGAATATTTTCCCTCAATTTGCCAGTCATAATGCACACTCACTGGTCAGTGTATGCGAAATGGCAGGTAATAATGAAGGCTTTGAGGTTCAGAGGCTTCATGGAATGGGTGAGTCTTTGCATCATTCCATTTCAAATAAATATGGAGTTCCTTCAAGAGTATATGCTCCTATAGGGAGTCATAAAGAGTTGCTGGCTTATTTAATGAGACGCTTGCTGGAAAATGGAGCTAATAGTTCGTTCATTAATCACTTGTTTGATGAGAGTATTAGTCCTGAGACTTTAGCCAGTGATGTCTTTACAATTGTAGAAGAGGATTCCGAGAAATCTCATTCCAAGATTCAACTCCCAAAGGACATCTTTAAAAATAATCGTCAAAATTCACGTAGCGTTATTCTAACTGAACAGGATGAGGTTAATCAGCTGTACCAAAATCAAAGCCCTTGGCTTGGCAAACAATGGCAAGCCAAATCAATCATTGCTGGAATNAANATTAATGATGGTTTGAATCAAGAGGTAACNAATCCAGCTGATAAGGACGACGTTGTTGGACATGTTCTTTTTGCGAATGAGGGCCAACTAACTCAATCACTCGAATCTGCAAGAAATGCATTCGAGTCAAATATGATCGAGCATGAAATGATCCTTCAGGGCTTAGAGAGAGCAGCTAACCTCTATGAGGAAAATCAATACGAATTAATGACCCTTGCAATGCGAGAAGCTGGAAAAACTTATCAAGATGCAACAGATGAAGTGAGAGAAGCAGTTGATTTTTTACGTTACTATGCAAATTTATCAAGAATAGTGATGCCTAGCCAAAGACAAGCCAGGGGAGTTTTTGTTTGCATTAGCCCATGGAATTTTCCATTAGCAATTTTTACTGGACAAATAGCTGCAGCACTCTCTGCAGGAAACTCTGTCATTGCTAAGCCAGCAGAGAGTACGTCCCTTATTGCCTATAGGGCAAGTGAGTTATTGATTGAGGCTGGCATTCCGATTGGACGATTTCAGCTATGTTTAGGTAAAGGTTCTCAGACTGGCGCTTATCTATCAAGCAGCAATTTAATTGATGGAGTTGCTTTCACAGGCTCAACCGAAGTAGCGAAAGAAATCAAAATTAGCTTAATTGATAATGGAAACTCAGAGGCAAGAGTCATTGCTGAAACGGGAGGTTTGAATGCCATGGTCGTTGACTCTACTGCATTATGTGAACAGGTCACAAGAGACGTTATTGATGGTGCATTCAAGAGCGCTGGTCAGCGCTGCTCAGCGCTGAGAATTCTACTGCTTCAAGATGACTGCTATGAAAATACTATCAATATGATCGTAGGAGCGATGAAGGAGCTTAGTATTGGAAACCCTAAAAACCTTGATGTAGACTGCGGACCAATCATCAATTCAGCTGCTCAAATTAAACTCAAAAAATACATCACAAAAGCAAGACAAAACAATCAGGTTATTGAAGAGCTTGTTTTTGAACCTCAAAACGGCCATTTTGTTGCACCTACCTTGATTCGCCTTAATTCAATTGAGGATATTCATGAAGAGCTCTTTGGTCCAATTCTGCACGTGATTTCTTATAAGAATGATGACTTAGAAACAATCATTGACCAACTCAATGCTAAAGGATATGGGCTAACTTTTGGCATTCACTCAAGAATAGATAAGAAGGTCAAAGAGATTTCATCCAGAGTAAATGTAGGTAATGTCTACATCAATCGAAATCAAATTGGAGCTGTAGTTGGCTCTCAACCATTTGGAGGCGAAGGTTTATCTGGGACCGGTCCAAAAGCAGGAGGGCCAAACTCTTTGCATGGTTATAGCAGCAACATGTTGCGTAGTGAACAATCTAAACATAAAATGACTTTTACTCGAGAACACTTTGAGGTTCAGAATCTTATCAATCCGACTCTTCAGTTAAGTAAAGATATTCTTTCACTGTTAAGAGCTAAGTTCCCAAGTCTAACGGCTGAATTCCTTGAATTTTTAGATCAAGAGGTTTCTAGATATAGCCATGACATTAAACTACCAGGACCTACAGGAGAATCAAACCAACTCATCTATAAACCAAAAGGAACCGTTTTATGTATAGGCCCTAAACACAAGGACGCATTAATGCAGACACTTTTATCACTTTTCCTAGGCAACTGTGTCATAAGCCAAATTAGTAAGCAGGAATATGAGTCCCTAGTCGAAATAGGCTTCAAAACAGAAAATATATCCCAACTGAATGATTCTCCCAGCTTAAGTCTAATAGAAAGTAATGCTTATAACGCGGTGCTTTACTTTGGTGATGACAATTCAGTTAATAAGCTGATTGTTACTTCTCGAAATGAACTCATTCCAGTGGTAAGTTCGATCTATGAGGCATGGGAGTTAATCAAGGAGAAGGTTATTACAATAGACACTACTGCTTCTGGCGGTAATGCAAATCTGCTAGCACTTTAACCTTAAATAACAACTTATAAGCAGATGGAGTTAAATCCGTTTGACCGATAAACCATCTGACAAACGATGAAGGATCAGCATATCCTAGCTGATATGAAATCACTTTTACAGAGAGCCCTCCATTTAATAGATTTTTTGATTTACTAAGCTTAAAGTTATTAAGCACCTTACGAAAAGTTGTATTTTCCTTTAGTAATTGATTGCGAAGAGAATTTGTACTTAATCCAAGATGGATTGATACATCCTGAATATTGATTAAGTTGAAATGATTTTCATAATTATTCATGAGCCTCTCAACCTTCTCAGTTAGACTAATCTTTGAAGTCATGTTATTTGCTTTTGCCTCCAGAATAGTGCTCAGATAATTAACCAGATTAGGATTAGAGAGGCTATTTTTTTTAAGATAATTTTTTTTACTAATTAAAAGTGATGTTTCTTCACAGGATGTAAAAACCGGACAGTTAAATACAGATTTTTCTTTAATATCGTCTATCTGAGTGACTGTTTTAGTATTAATTTGTTTGATCTGAAATCGTTTTGACCTTATAAATGATGCAAGAATAGATAGTCCAAGGTTTTCATAAATTGACGGATTTTTTATTTTTGGGTCAACAACAGATTGAATTTTAATGTGGTTTTTCTCTTCAATGATTAGAAAGTTTAGACCCTCTAATTCTGTATTAATGAAGGATTGCAAAAGCTTTAAACCTTGTTGGAGATTTTTTGAGTACACAAATACTAACCCAAATGCTTCTCCATAGTTAGGCCTTACTTGCGCCATCCGTCCAAAATTAATTGACACTAGCTCATCTTTAAAAACGGTCTGGGCATCAATGACAAAGTTTAGGAGTATTTCGACAGGTAATGAGACATTTTGATTGGTTAATAAACTCTTTGCTATTCCAACCCTTTGGAATATTGTCTCCACCTCATAAGGGTGAATTTGATGAAGTCTTTGGATACACCTCCAGACTCCGCTGAAAGTATTCATTATTGTAGATAATACATAAAGTTACAGTAATACGCATCAATTATAATAAAGTGTTAATATTATATAATAATATGATAACTATAATTTGATATTTATATCTATACTAATAAACTCACTAAATGCTTAGTAGCGTTGTTAGTTAATCCATGCTGACCAGGAATTTTTATGCTTGAAACAATATTTGAATACTCACTACTCTCTTTTCTTTTATCCATAGTCTTAATGCTGTTGGTTCTTGTTAAGACAAATATAAAGATGTGGCAGCTATGGCTTCTGGCCTTAGGATTGACCTACCCAGGCGCTGTCATTGCAAATCACTTTGGAGCACAATTCCTCCTCCTTATTCTTTTTGTCATTGGTCTACTTATCGTACCAAACATTAGGATGATATTATTTACCAAGCCCCTCTTCAAAGTAATGCGTAAATCTTTACCGCCAATCGGTGTCACAGAAAGTATTGCCCTCGAGGCTGGCAGCGTTTGGTGGGATGCAGAACTCTTTCAAGGTGATCCAAATTGGAAAGAATTAACTGATCTAGAGGCTACGCAGTTGACAGATGAGGAGCAAAGCTTTATTGATAATGAGGTTGAGACATTGTGCGCGATGGTCGACTCTCATGAAATTCAATCAACACACGATCTCCCTAAGGAAGTCTGGAAGTTCATTTTTGACAAAGGATTTTTAGGTTTAATTATTCCTCAAGAGTTCAATGGAAAAGGCTTCTCTCACTTTGCCCATGCTATTATTGTTGGTAAGCTCTCTTCGGCCTCACAATTTTTAGGAATTGCAGCCATGGTTCCAAATTCTCTTGGACCGGGTGAACTGCTTTTAAAATATGGTACTGAGGAGCAAAAACAACACTACTTGCCCCGCCTTGCAAAAGGCAAAGAGATCCCATGCTTTGGATTAACATCAACAGTGGCAGGTTCTGATGCTGGATCTTTAGTTGATAATGGAATCGTTTGCTATGGCCAGTTTGATGGAAAAAAAGTACTAGGATTAAGGCTGAATTGGGAAAAACGCTACATCACTCTTGCCCCAATTGCTACTGTCATTGGTTTGGCCTTTAAGGCCTATGACCCTGATAACTTGCTTGCAGANGACCACCCTCTTTACAAAAAAAATGACTTAGGGATTACTTGCGCATTGATCCCACGAAATACGGACGGTCTAAGTATAGGAACCCGACATAAACCAATAGGAGAGCCATTTCAAAATGGCCCCATCTTCGGTAAGGATGTCTTTATTCCAATGGACTGGGTCATTGGTGGTGACAAGATGATTGGCCATGGTTGGAGAATGCTNATGGAGTGTCTCAGCGTTGGNAGAGGAATTTCTCTTCCAGTAACAGGTGCATCTGCTACGCAAGCAATGCTTTTGACAACAAGCACATATTCACAAACGCGCGAGCAATTTGGAATACCGATTGCAAAAATGGAGGGAATCCAGGAGAAGCTTTCAAATCTTGCAACAAATGCATTTAGGGCAACNGCAAATATAAACCTCTCTACTTGGGCTCTTGATGCAGGCCACAGACCTTCCATTATTTCTGCGATTGTTAAATATAGAAATACACAGCTACTTCAAAGCTCTTCAATCGATGCAATGGATGTCCATGGCGGAAGAGCGGTCATGGAGGGCAAGAGAAATTATGTATCGAATGTTTATTCAGGTGCACCCGTTGCCATTACAGTTGAGGGGGCCAACATTCTAACAAGAAGCTTGATGATTTTTGGCCAAGGCCTAATTAGATGTCATAAAACAATGCTTGATGAGTTGAGAGCACTTCATGATGAAAGCAAAGACTCTATCAAAAGGTTTGACAAAGCACTAGTCATTCATGTCGGCAGTTTTATTAATAATATTGCCAGAGCAATTTTGTTTTCATGGTCTCGTGGACGACTAGCTAAACCNTATGGGGACCACACTACCAANGTCTATTATCGTAATCTTTCTGTATTGTCAGCCAAGTTTGCCTGTTTAACTGATATNGCCTCTCTGCTCTTAGGTGGCTCACTTAAAAGAAAAGAAATGATATCGGGAAGGTTTGCAGATTCGATTTCAGCAATGTACGAAATTAGTTCTTGCTTAAAACTTTATGAAGAGAAGTTTCTGAATGATGATNACGCAAAGACCATACTTAAGCTTTCAATTCTTAGACTCATTCAAGAGGCAGACACTTCAATGCTTCTAAATATTGAAAGCATGCCAATCAACAGAGTGGCTAAATGGTTGTTNAGGCTTTTGTTTTTTCCATTTTCAGTTACCGCTTCTAAAATTGACGACAAGCTGATTATCAATACTTCAAGAGCTGTTCTTGATACTGAGTGGATAGAAAAAAACCTATCAACATGCATTTGCGCTAACCTTAAAGACAAGCCTGATCACCCTTTTAACATTCTTTTCAAAGGCTTTGAGGCTGGAAAAGAATTAAAAGTTTTAAGAGATAAGGCAAAAAAAGCAGGGTACAAATACCAGCCCAGCATTACATTGGAATTTTGGCTTCAAGGACTTGTTGATAATAAAACCCTAACAATAGAAGATCGAGAGAATTGGTTAAGGTTAAATGATTTAGTTCTCGAAGCATTAAAAGTTGATGACTATGAGAGTTTGGATAAATAAAGATTTGGGGTAACTATGAAAGAATTTTTTGATAAAGCCTTTACTAAGATTGCTGTATTAGGCTCTGGAACAATGGGCGGACAAATTGCTGCCCACTTTGCCAATTTAGGTTTTGAAACTCTGATGTTTGATACCAGTGAGGAAGCTCTATCAAAATCTATAGCAATGATGAAGAAATTAAAGCCTACGCCATTTGCAAGTCCCTCAGTTCCAGGCTTACTTAAGACATCAACCTATGAGAATTTAGATGCATTATCAAGTTGTGACTTCATCATAGAGTCTATTGTAGAAAATCTAGATATCAAAAAAAAGCTTTTTAAACAAATTTCACCACATGTTAATGAGAATGCCATTCTAGTAACGAATACATCTGGTTTGTCAATTCAAAAAATAGCTGAGTCAGCACCCGATAGTTTAAGGAGTCGAATTTTTGGCGTGCATTTCTTTAATCCTCCTAGATATTTGCCGCTGGTTGAACTCATTAGAACCTCATATAGCGACGAGAGTCTTTTAATAAAGGCTGAGGGTTTTATTACTTCAGCACTTGGTAAGGAGGTTGTTTATGCAAAAGATAGTCCTGCGTTTGTTGCCAATAGGATTGGTGTTTTCTCATTTATGGCAGTTCTGAGGCACGCAGAAAACTTTAACCTTTCTGCTGACACAGTAGATGCGTTGACTGGAAAGAGAATTGGAAGGCCTGCTAGTGCTACCTTTAGGACCCTGGATGTTGTTGGCCTTGATGTCATGGCTAACGTAGTTAAAAATATATATGAAAATGCGAAAGATGATCCCTGGATTGAGTTATTTCAACTTCCAGATTGGATCGAGGCTTTAATTGAGAAGGGCTCGTTAGGAAGTAAAACCCGAAAGGGAATCTATGAAAAAGTTGGTAAAGATATATTTGTCTTTGACCCTAAAGACGGAGAATATAGGCTCTCTGACAAAACGATTAGTCCCAAAGTTAAGAAAATAATAAAAGATAGTAGAACCATAGAAAATGCTCTTCTGGAGCTCTCTAAATGTGATGATCCACAAGCTCAATTCTTGTGGTCAGTTCATCGAGATGTATTTCATTACACTGCCTATCATCTTGAGCATGTTGCTGAAACTGCAAGATGTGTTGATTTAGCATTGAAGTCAGGATTTGCCTGGCAAAAAGGAATCTTTGAACAAGTTCAGATGACTGGTTGGTCTGAGGTAAGAGAGTTACTGAATCAAGACATTCAGGATGGAAAAACGCTTTCAAATCAAACCTTGCCAGCATGGGTCATGGATCAAGCTTTTGTCTATTCTGACGAGGGTGCATTTAATCCAAATAAGAATAAGTTTATTCCGAGGTCTTCTCATCCGGTCTATGAAAGGCAATTAAATAAGGCACTCCTTAATGGAGAAAAGAAAGGCCATCTAGATATCTTGATAGATGGTGAATCGACTAAATTAATTGACATAGGAGACGGTGTTGCTAGCGTTTCTTTTAAGACAAAAATGAATGTTTTAAGTTCCAGTGTATTAACTGAATTACCTGAATGCCTTGATTATCTGGAAAACAATGGCTTTCACGCCCTTATTTTTAAACAGGAACAAGAACATTTTTGTGCTGGCGCTAACCTCTATGAGGTTATTTCGGCAATTAAGCTTGGTCTGCTTGAAAAGGACCCTGGACTGTCATCTAAGGCAAAAAAGAAGGCTTTTGAGGTCATGCATCCTGAGCTCCCAAAACTTGGAAAACTATACTCAATTAAAAAAACGGTCCGCATGTTGCAAGATTTGTTGATGCGTCTTAAACATGGCAAAATATTAACCATAGCTGCGGTAGATGGGTTAGCTCTCGGAGGGGGCTGTGAGCTTTTACTTCACTGCAATAGAGTAGTTGCCTCAATGAACTCTTATATCGGTCTAGTGGAAGTTGGTATTGGAGGAATTCCTGCTGGTTGTGGTAGCAAGGAGATGGCGCTAAGGGCATATTTAAATAAAGAGTCTGATGATATATTTCCTCTGTTATCTAAACATTTTGAGCAGATTGCAATGGCAAAAGTCTCTGCTAGTGCTCTGGAAGCAAAGGAAATGGGATACCTGAAGACTGAAGATGTCATTATTGCTAATCCAAATGAATTACTTTACGTTGCAAAAAATCAAGCTTTAGCAATGCTAGAGTCAGGCTTCAGATCTCCATTGGATGACACATTCAAAGTAGTTGGTAAGGCTGGTTATGCAAACATCATGGCTCAAGTTGCCAACCTCTTTGAGGGAAACTTTATGTCCGAACATGATAAATATTGCATTTCTTCATTAGCCAAAGTGATGACAGGCTCGCTAGTTGAGGAGAACACTGTAGTGAATTCAAAAATGCTATTAGATCTTGAAAGAAAATACTTTGTTGAGCTTTTGGGCACGCAGAAAACTCAAGACAGAATTGAGTTTATGCTTCGAAATAGTAAACCCCTTCGCAATTAACTGGAGAATATGATGAGAAAAGCTTATATTATTGATGCAAAAAGAACTCCAGTAGGAAAAGCCAGAGGATTACTATCCAAAACTAGAGCAGATGACTTATTGGTTCATGCCATACAAAGTGTGCTTAAAGCATCAGATTCAAGTGAAGAAATCAACAAAAGTATTGACGATATTATTGTTGGCTGTGCCATGCCAGAGGGCCCCCAAGGATTAAATATTGCTCGAATTGCTACACTACTTGCTGGTCTGCCAGATTCGACTCCTGCTTATACATTAAATAGATTTTGCTCGTCCGGGCTTCAATCCGTATCTAATGCTGCTGACCTAGTAAAATCTGGATCATCTGATCTGGTCATTGCTGCTGGCGTCGAAAGCATGAGTAGTGTTCCGATGACAGGCTTTAAGCCTTCAATGAACCCTAAAATTTTGTCTGATGAGAATATTTCTATTGCTTATGGTATGGGGCTGACAGCTGAGAAGGTAGTTCAGAAATATGGTATCACTAGAGAAGCCCAAGACCAATTTGCTTATGAGAGTCACCAAAAAGCTATTCATGCAAATAATAACGGCTTATTTGAGAATGAAATTGCTCCAATATCAACTGTCGAGGATAGCTATTCAGTTAAATCTAATGAGTATATAAAAAATACCAATCTTGTTTCTAAAGATGAAGGGCCCAGAAAAGATACAAGTCTAGAAATTCTAGCAAAACTTAGAACCGTATTTGCACAAGATGGTTCAGTTACGGCAGGAAACAGTTCGCAAATGTCAGATGCAGCCGCAGCTGTTCTTGTTGCCAGTGAAGAAGCTGTTGAAAAGTATAATCTAACGCCTAAGGCTGAATTTATGGGCTTTTCTGTAGCAGGTGTTCCGGCAGAAATTATGGGTATTGGTCCAGTCAAGGCAGTTCCAAAGGTTCTTAATTCTTTGAATCTTAGTCTTGATGACATTGGTTGGATAGAGCTTAATGAGGCTTTTGCTGCCCAATCCTTGGCTGTCATTAAGGAATTGAACCTTGACCCTGAAAAAGTGAATCCGCTTGGTGGAGCAATAGCACTTGGGCACCCTCTTGGAGCAACGGGCGCAATCAGAGTTGCGACGCTGATCTCAGCTATGCAAAGAGAAAAGATTGATTATGGTATGGTGACCATGTGTATTGGAACCGGAATGGGTGCAGCAGGGATTATTAAAAGATGCTAAATAGTTTATGACAAATCAAAACTACATTGACCGACTTAGACTGCCAATTATTCAGTCACCCATGTTTATTGTCTCAAACGCAAGGCTTGTAATCGCCTCATCAAAGGCAGGCATTGTTGGCTCTTTTCCGACCGCAAATTGCCGAACTTTAGAAGCTTTAGATCAAGAATTTACTAATATAAATCAAGCTCTAGGCTCCGGCAAGGATGCACTTCCATGGGCAGTAAATATCATTGTCAGTAAAATGTATGCCAGGAGTAATGATGACATTGACTTAATTCTTAAGCATAAGCCGCCTATCGTCATTACCTCACTTGGAAACCCTAAAGATGTTGTCCAAAAAGTTCATGAATATGGCGGCCTAGTATATTCAGATGTTATTAATTTGTACCACTCAAAAAAGGCAATTAGCGCAGGAGTAGACGGCCTTATTCTGGTTTGCAACGGTGCAGGCGGTCATACTGGAGACTTGTCTCCATTTGCTTTTGTATCCGAGGTAAGAAATATATTTGATGGAACCATTATAGTTGGTGGAAGTATAAGCTCTGGCGAATCAATTCTAGCGATTCAGGCATTAGGTGCAGATTTAGCTTACATGGGAACGCGCTTTATTGCTACCGAAGAGAGTGATGCGACAGAAGACTACAAGCAAATGATTTTAAATGCCTCAGCGAGTGATATTATCAAGTCTAACAAAATTACAGGCGTTAACGGAAACTGGCTTGAGGAATCCCTTCAAAATGCTGGAATCTCTCCAAATGCTGGTGGAATTAAATCAACCATTGCCGATTTTAAGAAAATGCTTATGCCTCTTATAAAGCAGAAACTAAAGGTGGACTTTGATGTCAGCAAAGCCACTGCCAAGAGATGGAAGGACATTTTTTCTGCTGGCCAAGGCGTTGGATCTATTTCCAATGTACCAAGTGTTGAGGATTTAGTGATAGAATTAGAACAGCAGTATACTAAATCAAAAAGTCGAATCATATAGGGATAAATAGATGCTATCTAAGCCGGCCAAGAGAGATCTAAAACATAATAGAACAATTAAAGGCAAAGGCTATAAAAGAGAGGATGGGTTGTGGGATATAGAGGTCTTTCTGATTGACAGTAAAACCTACTCTTTTGAAAATATGCATCGAGGCTATATCAGTTCAGGAGAGCCTCTTCATGATATGGCGGTTAGATTGACTCTCAATGATGAAAGAAAAATTATTGATATTGAGGCAGTAATTAATGCCTCTCCTTATAATATTTGTCCACAAGCGGTTGAAAACTGTCAAAAATTGAAAGGGGAGNACTTAATTGCTGGATTCAATCGAAAAGTTATAAAAACGATGGGTGGAGAGAAGGGCTGTAGACACATTACCGATCTTTTAGCATATGCAGGAACAATTGCNTACCAAACGCTTTGGAAAGAAAAAACTGGCGGTGAAGNNAAGACTATTACTGAAGAAGAAGCTAAATCAATTGAAAAGAAGTTTGCAAACTCATGTTTTGCATTCAAAAAGGATGGAGAGGTTTATAATCAATACAAGGAAATATTAATAGGCAAACTTGAAAACAGTTAATACTGATTAAGGAGAAAAAATGGANACAAAGATACCAAATAAACTTGAAGAAACAGAGTTTTTTAAAGAGCATGGAAATTTAGTAGAGTTCTTTGATAACTGTTGTAGAGAGCACAAAGGTAAAACAGCTTTTGAGAGTTTCGGTGTTGAATTGACCTATGAAGACCTGTCAGAAAAGGTTGACGCTTTTGCCTCATGGCTTAGCGNTAACTTTCAAGTGGGTGATAGAGTTGCAGTCATGATGCCTAATATGCTGGTTTATCCTCTTATAGTTTATGGTGCCTTAAAGGCAGGTATTGTTGTTGTCAATATTAATCCTCTTTATACCCAAAGGGAACTTGAACACGTACTAAGAGATAGTGAGGCTAAATTACTGTTGGTATGGGAGGGCGTTGCCAACGTAGCAGCAAAATCAGATCTCGCTAATGTAGAAAAAGTATTGGTAACAACTGTTGGAGATCTTCTTGGTTTCAAGGGCAAAATTATTAATTTAGTCACTAGAAAAGTAAAAAAGTTAGTCCCCAAATATCACATTGATGGTGCAACAATGTTTCTTGATGTTTTGAATAGCAATGAAGGCTCTAGTCCTGAATCATTAGATATTTCAATTGAAAGTACAGCTTTTCTTCAATATACTGGAGGAACAACAGGTGTTTCGAAAGGCGCTGTTCTGACGCACAGAAATATTCTTGCAAATATNATNCAAGCCTTNTTTACAATTGATCCNAAAATGTATGATGATTCAAGAAACGAGCAAAGAATCGCTATTTGCCCACTNCCTTTGTATCATATTTTTGCATTAACTGTGCATAACTTCATGTTGTTCCATATTGGTGGAAGAAGTGTCCTGATTACTAATCCTAGGGATCTAAAAACTTTCGTCTCAATAATGAAAAAACATAAATTTCATATGATTTCAGGTGTGAACACGCTTTATGAGGCGCTATTAAATTATGATGCCTTTAAGGAGCTAGATTTTAGTAATTTGCTAATGTCTTTGAGTGGCGGTATGGCAGCATTAGATACAACCGCAAAGAGATGGGCTGAGGTCACAAAATCTGTAATCTGGCAGGCGTATGGATTAACTGAGACGTCACCACTTGTAAGTGTTAATGACTACAAGCAGACTGAATTTACAGGCTCTGTGGGTTTGCCTGCTGCCTATACTGAAATTGAGATTAGGGATGAGAGTGGTANNGCTCTTTCAGAAACGAATGCTGTTGGAGAGCTNTGCGTCAGAGGNCCACAGGTTATGAGCGGATATTGGAAGTCCGAAGTCTCAGGTCTTGACGAGAATAACTGGTTTATGACCGGNGATATTGCTCGAATTGATGAAACTGGTAATATTTTTATTGTCGATAGAAAGAAAGACATGATTATTGTCTCAGGCTTTAACGTCTTTCCAAATGAAGTTGAGGCAGTGGTTAATGAACACCCTGCTGTTCTTGAATGCGGTTGTGTTGGAGTAGAAGGTGAGAATTCTCAAGAACTCGTGAAAGTTTTTATTGTTCTTCATGATGGACAAACTGCAACTGAGGATGAAATTATCAGTTTTTGTAGGGAAAAGTTAACTGCTTATAAAGTTCCAAAGCATATAGAATTTATCAAAGAGATTCCAAAAACAAATGTTGG
>JGI26238J51125_1000425_pt1 | contig 15337 bp, 17 predicted proteins | sample SaaInlV_100m_DNA_FD_51125 | JGI IMG/M metagenome (IMG submission 51125) | reverse complement strand
TCCTTTGCTTACGCTACCAAATCGCCGTTTTCCCATCCGTTTTTGCCAAACGCTTTAGCGAAAAATTTCCACGATTTGGACGAAGTTAATTTTGGTGCTCTTTTAATAGACTTTGCTCGAACCTATTTCGAGGAAAAGACCGATTAACGCACGCGCCACGCGCGTGATATCTCTAACCTCTCTCCTACGCCCCGAGTCCGTGGTAATGTTATCGCCCCAACGCCTCCACTTCGCTCCGCCGTCGCCAAAACAGAAAATTTTTCTTCACCGTTCTTTTCGTTTTTTCTGCCCCCAATTTTTAAAAGTAAATTTGAAAAGAAAATTTCTGTTTTGCTTATTCTAGAGAGACTTGAGATAAATATATTATTCTTTCTGTAATGTTCTTTGAACATAGAGAGAATGATGTATTTCTCAAGACCTTTTGGCGATTTTTCGGCAACGGCTCAACGACTTGAGGCCTTCAAATTTTACTCGTCCTATTTACTAAACGATAAAAATCCTGTATCTTATAATCATATAGATAGTTTCTAAGCGATAAGATGCTATCTATATCATAGTATATATATTATCATACTACAATGTCAAAAACAATACCAACAGTAGCAAAAAACATAAGGAAACTCCGAAAAGCAAAAGGACTGTCGCAAGACCGCCTTTCTAGATTGGCTGATATATCGCACGCCACTATTATTAAAATTGAATCAGGTGGAATACAAAGCCCGACCATTGATACTGTTCAAAAAATCGCCAAAGCATTAGACGTTAGTTTAGATGATTTAATGAAAAAATAGTTATAAAAACTTGATATAATAAAAATATGATAAATCAACTTCAACATTTAGGACTTTCGGATAAAGAGGCTTCTGTATATATGGCATCACTCGAGCTTGGCTCTGATACTGTGCAAGAAATAGCAAAAAGAGCCGAAGTAAAGCGCGCTAATACTTACGCAGTTATAGAAAAGCTTATGAGTAAAGGCCTTATGAGCTCAGTTGAAAAAGGTAAGAAAACCCTCTACCAAGTAGAGGATCCTAAACAGCTTATGCGACTTCTTCAAGAACAAGAGGAAGATATAAAGAAAAAAGAGCAGGAGTTTAAAAAACTCCTGCCCGAACTTGAAACACTTTTTGATATTGCAGAAGAAAAACCAAAAGTAAGATATTTTGAAGGAAAAGAGGGGTTAATATCTGTAAGAGAAGATTATTTCAAAGCAAAAAACAAAGAGGTGTTGGGTATTTTTGCTTTAGATGAAGAAAAAAGCGTTTTTACAGAAGAAGAAAGAAAACAAGCAATTAAAAAAAGGGTTGGGAGCAAAATTAAAATAAAACTATTATATTCTGCAAAGGAAATATCTAAAATCAGTACGGACTTAACTACAAAAAGATTTATTCCAAAAGACAAATTTCCACTTAGTTCTTCTTTTGTTATTTACGACAATAAAATAGGTATAGTGTCTTTTAAAGGTAAGTTAATAGGAGTAATTATAGAAAACAAAGAAATAGCAAATACATTTAGGTTAATTTTTAATCTCGCATGGACTGGAGCAGAAGAATACAAAAAATAAGAGGTGCTTAAAAATTCTAAGCACCTCTTTCCTTTTTTACGATTATAAAATAATTTATAAAATATAAAATTTATTCCTTAATCGTAATCGCTATATAACTCCAGGTAATGTTCAACTATATTTAAACAGTCATTCTAATCCCATCGCATACCTCCTTTCTGTCGTTAAAAATTAAAAAATAACGAAACAAATAGAAAGGAGGGTTAGCTAGAATCAGAAGAAGAAAAATACTTTTCAATTACTTTTTCGTATTCTTCCCTTCCTTCTTCCATCTCACGAAGCATCTTTTCAATCTCCGCATTTTGCATCTTTGTAACTTCCTCAGAGAACTCAATACACTCATCGATGATTTTGACCGCCTCTTCAATATTAGTAAAACCATCACTAATATTGGCAAACAACTTTTCATCTTGAGCTTTAAGCTCTTCAAAAGAAATCCCTTCAGCAGTCTTCCCTACTACTTCTTCTGATTTCTCAGAATAACCAGTAGTTTCGAAAGCTAAAGTCAAAATAGCTACAAAAACCGCAACGACTATGAAATTCCTCATAATACCCTCCCTTTCGTTAAATTTTACTGTAAAGAACCCCAACTTCAGTTCTGAACAGAGTATAGCAAATTGCAAAAGGTTTGTCAAGTGCTTTTAACAAAAGTTTGTAATTTTAAAATGCAAAAATTACTCTGTCAATAAAGTAAAGTGAAATAGAGCTTATTAAATACGGCTATTTATAGCCATTTTTTAGTATTAGATGAAAGAAAGTGTCAAAAGTACTTGACAAAATAAATGATATGTGTATACTAGCTAACAGATTGATAACAAAAGTATAGACGTCACATACGAGCAATACACTTCCGAGGACAATATGAAACATAATATGGCCACAGGCCTAAATCCTCAGAGAAGAAACTGCTCAAATATATGGTGTTTATACAAAAATATCGAATTGTAGGGGTTATTTCCCCTATATTGACCGCGATGCAGACATTTTTAATAATTTCGCGGTCAATATAGGGGCGTTTGAACCCCATAAAACTTTAACCTTATCTCTTGAAAGGAGGTGATAATATGGCTAATTGCCAAGGAGGCAAGCAGTGTCGTCAGTGCCGACTAGCAAATTGCTCCAAAAGGTCTTACAAACCTTGCGGAACATGCGCTGGTCAGTACACAGGCGGTACGGCTTGTGGCAAGTGTCGGTACTCAGGTTTTTGAGCTGAGGCGACATTTGCCCCGCAGAGCTAACTGCGGACATTAAAGCCGGCCAACATGGATGTTGGAACGTGAGTGGGGATCTTTATGGCGACATAAAGGCGAGACCATATCGTGAATAGGTCACGAGGAAGAAAGTGTGTAAAACCTACATCTTTCTTATGTGGCCTCTCTTTCAGAAATCATTTACAAATGTTAAACACCGAGTGTTTAACATTAAAAATGAAAGTGGTTTCTGAAAGGGAAAGTTCCCGATGTTCTTTAAATTAAGACAAAAGTCGCTTTGTGAGGAAAGCGCTGCTTATCTATCTGTTATCTCTAGATAATAAACGGACGGGTGATTGGGGGATCTTCGTATCCTCCGCCATTGTTAATTATTAGTACTGATAATAAGTAATGGTGAAAAGAAGCGTGTCGAGTGTTTTCGTGGCCACGAAAACAGCAAAATAAAGCCAGCCAATTATTTGTTTAAAGCATAGAACCCAAACATGGGTTAATACTTAACATACAATTGTGCCCTGGCTAATCCTATAACTCGATAATAGGTGCGTGGAAGCAGATCTGCGTAAGTACAAGAGCTTCCTCACAAGCTCAACCTGCCGCGTAAATTAAAAGCTTCGGCTTTTAACATAAGAGTTTAAGGTCTCTTAAAAAACCTTTCTGTAGTGGGATGTATGTCCTGCCTGATGATTCCGAAAGGATGAAACAGATAAGTTCTTTAAAATAAACATAAATTATCATTTCTTTTAACTTTTTTCAAAAGGAGAATTATTATGAGAAACATAGATCTTAATCTTAAAGGCGTAAAAGAATTACTTACTGATGAGTTTGTACAGGAAACACCAGAACTTTGTCAGAAATATCTTGACTTAGGAGAAAAAGAAAAGATTGTCGAAAGTGCTCTTTTTAAAGTTGAGATTAAGCAACACAGTGACACAAATACAGGAGCTGGTATTGCATATTCCAATAATTTGATTATCTTTTGCAAAGAAGGTGAAGAATGGAGAGAAGTTTTCTCAACTGGAATGATCCAGTACAGAGGCGCGCATAACCATGAGATAGATAACTGGGATCTTTCTTTCAGAAATCCTGCTATCTTAGAAGAAACAAAAGATAGGTTGGTTTTTGGCATTATGACGGGTGAACAAAACGTCAAAATTTACCAGATTGAAAATGGTGAAAAAGAAACACTCGAAGTATTTAATGTAAAAGATTACGAATCTACTAAGACAAGAGTCCACCTTCTAAACAAGGTTGTGGATGATGAAAAAGCTTTTAAAGACTACGTCAGCGAAAAACTTACTGATAGTTGGTATTGTCAGGGCGTTTCTAAACTCGATAATGAAAATATTATCTTTAGGATATATGGACATGCCGATAGACCTTACGATGCCATTGATGATCAATATAAGATTTGGGTGTTAGTAAAAGGAAAAGGTATTTGCGAAAGCAAATCTTATCCAACCAGTATTGAGCACCCTAACTCAAAATTCTACAGATATCCTATAAAAATTACCGAGGAGAATGTAAAGATTGTTGAGAAAAATCATAAGAAGATTATGATTTATACGGAAGTTTACGCTTCGACATGGAAGCAAAGAGAAGGAAAATGGGGTTTTTGGAGTGAAAAAATCCAATTAAATATAGATTTATAATTCTATCTTTTAAAGACAAGGGGGTGATAATTATGTTAACAAAGGGTAGCGACCAACGCTCTCAGTGTGATATGTGCGGCAAATCTGGTGCGAAGCGAATCATTAAAACCGATTCGTCTTGCTATAAGATATGCAAAGCATGTGATGAGGCTACTGATAGATTTATACGATTTCTTCAGGTAAGTCTTGGCACAGCCACTGGGCGACCGGTGCAGTCCTGTTAAAGCACGGTAAACTCCTTTCTCTAATAGGACATATGAGAAGGTTACGGTAAAATCCATCCGCGTAAAAGCAATAAGTATTGGTTGTCGGTTTGTATCCAGGGAGATTCCGACATTAAATAAAAATCCACACTGGAGTCACGGAGGCAGATCCGCTACGTGATAAGGTCACGGAAAGAGGGTTAGTTTAATTTAAACCAGCTCTCAATGTGGCCTCTCTTTCAGAGATTTGAAACACTTCAATTTTCTGAAAGGGAAAGTTCCCTATTGTTAAGAGTTCCATAAAGCATGCTTGACAAAGCATACTTTATATGCTACTATTACGGCAACATAGTTCTTTAAATTAAATAGATATTTCTTTTAACTTTTTAAAAGGAGGCGGTAATGTTAATTGCAAACAATGGCTGGCACGCAAGTTTAAAAGCCCTAAAGGACGGGCTGAACACGGACACATGGACGGCGTGGACGGAAAAGCAGATTAATCGCCTACCTTTATGGCAAGTGATTAAATTGTGCAAAGACAAGAAGTCTTGGCACAAAGATCTACTACGCTACCCGGCACCGTCTACCAGAATCCGCCTAAATGGTGGTAGTAGGTTTAAAGAGATAATATATGTTAATGAGCATACGTTTCTTTTTATCCTTAAAGACTCCGGGAATTCAAGAAGGGTCACACCAAGCACCAAAGGAGACCTAGGAGGTATAGGTGTTCTTCCCATAAAAGAATACCGACGTATTCTTTTGGAAACATGGCTTGGACTTGCCAAACATGTCTTGATTGGGATTGAAGCTACTAATAAAGTTACTTCAAAAAACAAACCCAATACTGGACCAATCCATCATTGGGTCCCCGGACATTGGCGCAAAGTCCATGCAGGATGGAAAGCTCAAAAGCTTTCTCCGCTTGGAGTTGACCGTACACACCTTGGAGAAACGTGGGTGGACCAATATTGTGTACATAATCATTAAGAAAGGAGTAAGGGCGAATAGATTTTACAACAAAAGGTAAAATTTGTTCGCCCTTTGTTGTTTTTGTTATACTTTATATATATGAAAAATAAAGACATTACTGAATATACAAAAATAAACATTGACAATGTGTGGGCTGGTCATCCTGTTCATTTTGCCTGCTTACAAAAAGGAGATCATATATTTCTTTCTTATTACAATACAAATCGTGAACTTATCGTAGCAGACTACAATACTGTAACAGGCAAAATTCAAAAACATACGTTGCCAGAGATATTAGGTTGGGATAGTCATAATGGAGTTTCATTAGGTATTGACTCTGCAGGTTTTCTACACGTTAGTGCGAATATGCACGGCAGTACACTTGTTTATTATAAAAGCGAAAAACCTTTGTCAGTACAGGGCTTTAAAGCTTTACACACGATGATCGGTGATAATGAAGACTTTTGTACCTACCCTGTATTTTTTAATAACGATAGTAAATTATTTTTTCGTTACAGAAGTGGCGGAAGTGGACGAGGAGATACATTCATTAATATGTACGATGTTGACCATGTTTCTTGGAGTCGTGTCACAAGCAAGCCTTTATTTGATGGCGAATCGGAGAGAAACGCATATCCAAGTGAATTTTTTATAGGAGAAAATGACTTTTTTCATTTAGTATGGGTGTGGCGTGAAGATCCAGCTTGCGAAACCAATCATACACCTAGTTATATTAAGACAAAAGATTTCGTATCTTGGTACACCGCCTCAGGAAATGTGGTTGATTTACCAATTAAAAATGGAGAAGGAGATGTAATTGAATCGGTCTCAACAGAGAGCGGTCTACTGAACGGTAGCGTTAAGGTTGGTTTTGACTGCAGTGGTCGTCAAATTGTTTCGTATCATCATTTTGATAAAAACGGAAACACTCAATTATATAATGCTCGATTTGAGAATAAAAAATGGAAAGTGTATCAGACGTCCGACTGGTCATATCGATGGGATTTCCGTGGTCGTGGCGCGATTGGTTTAGAAATAGAAGTGTTTCCTGTTACGTGTGTAGATGGTGAGTTATTCCAGCACTGGAAACACAAGGAATATGGAGAAGGAGTTTGGGTTTTAAATGAAGATCTCTCTATAAAAGAAAACGGAGCACTTTCTGACGTTTATAAGCAAACGACTACATCAAGTAACGATGCCCGTATTGTTCAAATGTGTGGATCTATTGAATCAGGTTTGTTTATGACATGGGAAACTTTTCCAAAACATAGAGACAAAAGAAGAGATGTGGATGACACCACCCTTTTGTCGTCTCAACTTATGCTGTATGTGAGTAAATAAAAAATTAAGTAATATTTTATTTTAATGATAAATAAATACACAAACGAACGGCTCAACGCGTTGAGCCGTTTAAAATGGCTTAAAATAGAGACTTTGGTATACTATATTTTATATGAAAACACTTGGAGTTTTTAACAACAAACAGGTCTCTGATAAAAAGACATCCCGTCTTAAGAACCGAGTCACCACTAGAGCAGTGGTCTTAGACGCAAACAAACATATAGCAATCCTTCATTCTATCAAGAATAACTATTATGAAATCCCAGGAGGTGGTGTTGAACAAAATGAAACAATAGAAGAAAGTTGTATTAGAGAGTGTAAAGAAGAAACTGGCTGTGTAGTAGAAATAACCAATGAGCTCGGTAAAACGATTGAGAAGATAAAAGAAAGCGACGTTATTAATGAAACTTACTGCTATGTTGCTAAATTAATCGGCAACAAAGGCATACCTGTGTTTGAAGAGCATGAAATTGAAGATGTTTTTGAGGTTATTTGGGTTGATATAGATAAAGCAATACACTTAGTTGGTAAAACTCAACACAACAACCCTTACCACACATACATGCAACAACGAGCGTTGTTATTTCTTAATACTGCAAAAGAGTTGCTGAAAATTTGAAATGCCTGACGATAAAATTAGAATAATTAATATTAATAAATAAACACACAAACTATGTCAAAACTACCAGAAATAAGATTTAAATCTTCATGGCTACTAGCTCCTATAATCAAATCTTATGTAGAAGCACAAGAATGGGATATCCTCCCAGATGAAGATCTAAAAAATTCAATAGAAGAAGTAGCAAAAACTTGGACTACTTCTGGAGAACAGATTCTAAAAGGAATCTGTGAAATAACAGGATTGGAGTTTTATTCAAATATAATTGATGTATATTTAGCACTTGGTTACAAGGGCGGTATATCTGATCCTTTAGTAATCTCATCACAAGTAAGAGATAAAAAGTTTTTAAGCTTATTAACACATGAAATATTACATCGTTTACTTACTGACAATACAAAAAAGATTGATGTAGGTACTATATGGGAGAAAATGTTTCCTGATGTAAGTAGCCGAAAAGTACGTAACCACATAGTACTCCATGCGATTCACAAAGAATTATTACTTTCTGTACTTAATGATGAAGAAGAATTAAAAAGAATAATTGCTTTTGATCAGAAATTTGAGCCATACAAAAAAGCTTGGGATATAGTAGAAGAAAAAGGACATAAAGTTATCATAGATAAGTTTAAGTCATTTTATATAAATAACTAATCAATATGCCAAAAGTAAAATTTAAATTACCGACAATAAAAAGAGAGGCGGAAATAATGACGTCTTTTTGTAAACTAAGAAAGACTGGATGGGATAAGAGTAGAACGGTTTATAAAAACCATCCAGAACTTGGGAAAATACTAAAAGATAAAAAATCCGACGATTATTATAAATACGTACACAAATACTCTAGTAACTTTATTAAAAAGAATAAAAAGAAATTAGAAAAATTAGTTAAAGAATATCAAATACAGTGGGATAAGATAAACGATGAATATCTTAAGACTTTATCTGAACATTTTGAAACTGATTATCCAGCAGATAGAAAAATCATTACGGCGTATGTTTCTATAGTTCCAATATTCCCCAGATTTTTAGATAGTTGGAGTTTTAATGTAAGTTCTAAGAATCCTGATTTTATGATACCGATAGCAATGCATGAAATAGTACACTTCCTATATTTTAAAAAGTGGATGGAGGTTTTTCCTAAAACAAAAAGAAAAGAATTAGAAAATCCGCATTTGATTTGGAGATTAAGTGAGTTATTAGCCCCTATCATTCTAAATCACAATAAAGATATCCAGAAAATATTAAAATATAAACATTGGCATTATTCTGTATTTCAAAAGGTAAAAATCGGCAAAAAAACAATGATCAAACATTTCGAAGACCTATATAAAAAACACTTAAAAAATGGTGAGCCATTTGAAGAATTTCTAAAAACTAGTTGGGCTGAAGCTAAAAAGCATAGGAAGATAATAGAAAATATCTAATATATTTCACATACCTCAAACGGCTCAACGACTTGAGCCATTCAGACTTAAACCCTTGACAAATTTAATAATATAAGGTATTCTATTTAAGAAATTATAAGACCTTTAAAAATTAAATATAAATACCAAACAAATCTAAACTCAAAAGAAAGGAGTCAGAAATGGCTAAGTTTAAAAAGAGGAATCATCAAGAAGATGCATTAAGAGAGATAAGAAAAGCAGAGAAGAAGGCGTTGGTTACAAAAATTCAGATAGAAAAAAGAGCGCTTGTGATTATGGCAAGTGGTCTAGGTAAGACTGTACTGTCTGCATTTTATGCAAAAGAATGGCTAAAAAGACATGGTGGTAGAGTTTTGTATCTTTGTGACCAAAACTACATCCTTGAGCAGGCAGAAGTAACATTTCGGTCTATCATAGGAGGAGCATCAAGTTATGGCTTCTTCCACGGTCAAGAGAAAACAGCTCATCGTGTTACATTTTTATTTTCCTCATTTCAAACAATGAGAGAAAGTAGGAATGGCTTTAAGCAGAAAGAATTTTCTTTAGTGATTGTAGACGAGAGTCATCATTCACATGCAGAGACTTATTTGCCAACTCTGGAATATTTCTTGCCAAAATTTACTCTTGCAATGACAGCAACACCAGACAGAACTGACCTGAAAGACATCAGGGAAATATATGGTAAAGAGATTTTTTCTTTTCCTATAGAGAAAGCTCTCGCGGAAGGGTTGTTATCAAAAGTAGATTATCAAGTAGTTACAGATGAGTTACAGAATCTTGATTTTTTAAAGACGCCGGTTGGTAAGTTAAGTATTAAGGCATTGAACAAAAGAATCTTTGTAAAGAAGAGAGATAAAGAAATCGCAGACATTATCAAAAGAAAAATGTCACAGATATCAAACGCTCGTACAATAATCTTTTGTCCATCGGTTTACTATTGTGAACATCTTAGTAAATTTTTACCAAATAGTTTACCGATTCATAGCAAGATGTTACAGAGAGATCAAGATCTTGGATTAAGAGCCTTTCGTAATGGTACAGCAAACACAATTCTTACTGTTGATAAGTTCAACGAAGGAGTTGATGTGCCAGACACAAACGTGGTTATTTTTCTTCGTTCAACCGCTTCTTCAACTATCTTTTTCCAGCAATTGGGAAGAGGTTTAAGGAAGGTTGATGGAAAGGAGTGCGTACATGTACTTGATTTTGTTGTAAATTGCGAGCGTATAGAGATGCTTGACGGATTTTGGAACAAGGTTAAGAAGAATGTTAAAGACGTAAAGAAAGAAAGAGGTTTGAAAGGACCTGTTAATATTGATGTTGGTAATATTAGATTTACCAGTGTAGCCCGCGATGTATTAAACGTAATAGCAAAAATCCGCGGAGGATATACGAAAGAGGTGTTGATACAGCAGTTAAAAGATTTAGCTAAAGAGTTAGGAAGAGTGCCAATGACTAGAGAAGTGAATAAAGCAAGTAAAAAAGGCGTTTGTGCAACAGCAGAGACATTCGCAAATATTTTCGGTTCATTCAATAAAGCGTTAATAGAGGCAAAGTTGGGTGTTAATATAAGAAAGGGTTATTCTAAAAAAGAATTAATACCCTTGCTACAGAAACTTGCTAAAAAACTCGGTAGAACGCCAAAAACTGAAGATGTTATGAAGGCTAGTGAGAGACGTGAGTGTGCGTCATTGCAAACTTTTAAAAGACTCTTCGGCACATTCAATAAAGCGTTAATAGAGGCAAAGTTGAATGTTAATGTAAGAAAGGGTTATTCTAAAAAAGAATTAATATTCATGTTGCATAGTTTAGCAAAAGAGTTGGGTGGAGTGCCGTTCAGTGGAGATGTTACGGAGGCGAGTCAGAGAGGTAAAGCTGGTGAGTATGCATCGCTAAGAACCTTTGTAAATGTCTTTGGCACATTCAATAAAGCATTGAAAGCAGCAGGAATGAAACCAAATCATGAGAAAAAGTTAATAAGTAAGTGAGTTAGTTTTGTGTAGTATGGCAAGAGCTTTAATTTAATTAAAGTTCTTGCCAAATTTAGTTCTTTTATTTTGTGTATAGTAAACATCCAATTATTTGGGTGTTTTTTTGTTGGAAATAAATATATAAAACTATATGTATCAAAAATATTAATTTGGTATACTTTTAGATATGAAAAAGAAAATCATATTTTTTGATGGTGATGGTACTCTTTGGTATCCGAAATTAACAAAATACAAAGAAAAGCCACACTGGGTGTATCTAAAGAGTAAAAACGCTAATGAGCATTATAAATATTTAGTAATGATACCAACTGTTTTATCTACTTTAAGAAAATTAAAGAAAATGGGAATAATTACTGTATTACTTAGTACGCATCCTCATCCTCCTAAAGAAGCTGATTCTATTATCAATCATAAAGTATCCCACTTTAAATTAAATAATTTTTTTGATGAAATTCATGCAACAAGAGAATATCATCAATCAAAAGGTGAATTTATTATTAAAATTCTAAAAAAATATAGTATTCCAAAAAATAAAGCGCTAATGATTGGGGACAATTATCATTGGGATTATAAGCCAGCAGTAGATGTCGGAGTAGATGCTTTATTAATTGAGTCAGAGTATATGAAAAAAGACAATCAGGGTAAGAAGATAAAAAGAGTCATTAAAAAGTTATCCGATATTTTTGATTATATTTAAAAATTATTTGGTATTATACTTCTATAATGACAATAAATAAACCAAAGATCGAAGATATAGACGATATTAGGAAGGTTTTAGAACAATGGACTGAAAAAGAAGAAGTTGTTAAACATCTACAAAATATAACTAATGAAATAAATGGTCATATCAAATTTAACCTGCACTTTTGGGTCGCTCGAGATGGTGGTAAGACAGTTGCAGTAACTGGTCTGTCTGACCCTTTACCAAAAGTAATACACTTAACAAAAAGTAAAAAACCAGCAGAGCTTAAAATTTTATATGTAGATAATACCCATAGAGGGAAAGGTATAGGTAAGTCATTGATGGATTTTATTGAAGAAGAAGCTAAGAAACAAGGATACTCAGAAATAATAATAAGAACTGCTGAAAAATACAAAGACACGGCTTGGGGTTTCTATGATAAATTAGGATATGAACGAGTGGGTGTTGTAAGTGGTGGCGATGGATTAAAATCTATGCAAGTGTTTTCTAAGCTTTTATAGTAAGAGTAAAAATACTATACTTAAGTAAATAATATTTTTTCTACTTCTTTCAAGATTTGATCTTTTGTTAAATCCGAAGCGTTAATTATATGGTCTGCGTATTTTTTTGTTGGCTCGACAAACTTATCGTGCATTGGTTTTAAAACTTTTTCTTTATATTCAGGATATTTAAAATGCACTCGGCGATCCCATCTTGTTTCATAATCAACATCAAGCCAAATTGAAGTATCTAAAAAGTTTCTGATTCTCTCATCAAAAAGTACAAAATGTCCTTCCACTAGTATTATCGGTTTTGGATTGAGTTCTACAGAGATTTTCTTACCAGTTTCTTTATACTCTGGGTTTAACTTTTTATTTTTAGTATTGATAGTTATAGATTTTCCTTGAGAGAGTTCTGATAAATCTTCCACAATTTTATCAAAATGGAGCATGTTTGGATGATCCCAGTTTCTAAAACCTTTAAATTCTGCTACTTCTGTGGATGATTTAAAGTAATCATCAAGTTGTATTAAACCTATTTTATTTGGATATTTGTCCTGCAACATATTAGAAATCGTGGATTTACCTGCGCCAGTTCCTCCTACTATTCCTACAAAGATTGGTTCCATAATGTTATTATTGTAGCATGAATGAAATACCCAATTGTTTTTATAGAGTAAGCGTTAAAGCTCTAGTGCTCGATGAAAGTCGTACAAAGTTTTTAATAGTACAAGAGAAAAACGGAGACTGGGCATTGCCTGGAGGTGGACTTGATTGGGGTACTACCCCACAAGAAGATTTACCACGAGAGATTCAAGAAGAAATGGGTTTAAAAGTAAAGTGGGTTGCAGGTAATCCGTCATACTTTCTTTCTGCAAAATCTAAAGGTAAGGAAATATGGGTTGCAAATATCGTATACGAAACAGAATTAGAAAATCTAGATTTCACTCCATCATATGAGTGTAATGCTTTAAAATTTGTAGATGCAAATAGCTTAGAGGGATTAACCATCTTTTCAAGTGTGAGAGAATTATCTGAAAAATTTAATCCTAAAAATCATACACCCAGTTAAACTTAACTCTGAGAATTAATTTAATGAAAATGCTATTTGTCTGCAGAGGAAATATGTTTAGAAGCCAGGTTGCGGAGGCGCTTTTTGAACGTGTGAAAGGTAACGGTGATGAAGTACGGTCATGTGGCACTTGGGTTGAGAAAGAAGGTTTGGCTGGTAGGAAGCTTGAGGAATTCTCAGAATTAAAAGGTTTAATTGAAACAATGAAAGAGAAAGGTTTTGACATCACTGAAAATACTTGTACACCGATTACACCTGAGCTTGTAGATTGGGCAGATAAAATAATATCAATGGCGGAAAAAAGCGAAAGTCCTGATTACCTACTTAGCAGTCCAAAAGTTACTTTTTGGAAAGTTGAAAATCCAAATAATTTTACAAAAGAAAAAGCACGCGATGTAGTTGAACAAATAGAAAGATTAATATCTATAGATACCTAAAATATTCCTACAACCCCGCTTCACTTGTTCTTAGTCCTACGTTGAAGATACCTGTTGGATTTGTCATATCAAGCTTGCCTACGAACTCAAAAGTATTTGCATCATATATGTAGATCATGTCCTTCTGCATCATTGAGACATATACGTATTTGCCGTCATAGGTAAATTCAGGATGGATCACCATACTGCCTTTTATAGGTACAATAGTTTTCACGATTGAAAGATCACGAGCGTCTATTATATAAAGCTCATCACTTTCATTAATTTCCCAAGTATCTATCCATACATAAGGATACCTGTCATCTCTTGTGTATGAGCGCGGGAACTGACTTGGATAATCAGTTTTAATATAATCAACGAGTTCCCATGTGTCGGTGTCTATTACAGTGGTCTTACCTTCTTCAATAGCTGGTATAAATGTAAGGTTCTTCCAAGTAGCACCTGGGCCAGTGTGTGGTTTTATACCTGTCTTTATCTCCCCCACTTCTTTCATTTCAAGTGCGTCTAATATCCACACGACGTTTGACTCTTCAATAGAAAATACAAGGTGACGTCCGTCAGGTGTGGCGTATCCGTCATGCATTATACCTCCATCGTCGCCCACATCCCAAAAATAATTAATAACAGGCATTGCGTTTTGTGCAGTATCAATAACCCAGACACTGTTAATATCTTTTAATGCAACAGCGAACATCTCGCCAAAATCAAGTAATGCTCCTGCCCTAGACATTGCACCGTCTTTAACACGCGTATCCATTAGAGGTATCTCTTTTACAACCTCAAAGGTTTTAGCATCAAGTATTACTAAAGTATTTGGTTCATAATTACCGATTGCTATATACTTTCCACTCTCAGTCAGAGCTGTGCCTCTTGAACTCTCCCCCACTTTTACAGATGCGGAAACTTCCGCTTTATTTAAATCAATCTTGCTAAGCCAACCGTCTCTTGAGATGAGATAACCGTACTTAGCGTCTGGAGAAAACACCATAGTATGCGGATGCTTCCCTAAATCTTTTATTCTTGCTACTACTGTATTTGTACTTCCGTCAACCAGAGCGATACCACCTGCACTTTTTTCTATTACGATCATAATGTCCCGCGGATTCCACTGATGAATGGTATATACTTCACTTTTTGGATCATATATAAAGACCTCTTCATCCTCATCAGTCTCTTCTTCTACACCATAACTAATCCCCGTATCTCCCACACCACTCATATCCATACTCATAACCATATCCATCTTCAAAGTAGGCGGCATAACACCGTCCTCGTCAGACACAAGTACCACAGAGTCTGCCACAGCTTCTCCAAGAACATTTATCTCTTTATGTAAAGGAGTAAAGAGTGCAGCTCGTATAGTGTGCTCACCTTTCGGTAAAGGGTCTATGTGGTGTACTTTTTCAAAGACCAAACTTACCAAGTTATCATTTATATACAAATGCACATGACCATCCTGCTTGCCAACTACAAAATTCTCAACTTCTATATTAATATCCCAGCCAGAGTCTACCTCCACTGCAGTAATTTTAATGTCAGGCCTACTTTTTACAACAGTGTTGTAACCAAAATAACCAAGGTAACCCACCACGACGACTATTAATACAAGAAAGACTAGATTTATATTTTTCATATATTTATATTAACACGACACAAAACAAAAAACCCGCCG
>JGI26238J51125_1000413_pt1 | contig 15616 bp, 12 predicted proteins | sample SaaInlV_100m_DNA_FD_51125 | JGI IMG/M metagenome (IMG submission 51125) | reverse complement strand
GAAAATGTCTCAAATTTTCTACTCGCATTATCACTTAAACGTGAAGGATAGTCTTGAACTTTACTCATAATAGTTTCCTTATATATATTTTGTATTTAAAAGAGATAGATTACTTATGCTGAATGTCTAGCTTATCAACAGTATCAAACTCAAATTTAATTTCTTTCCATGTTTCCATTGCAACCTTGAGTTCAGGCGAATGTTTGGCCGCATTTGTAAGAATATCTTTAGACTCCTTCTCTAACTCTCTTCCAGCGTTTCGAGCCTCAACACATGCCTCAACAGCAACACGGTTTGCAGCAGCACCAGCTGCATTTCCCCATGGATGTCCTAGTGTTCCACCACCAAACTGAAGAACTGAATCATCGCCAAAGATATTTACAAGTGCTGGCATGTGCCATACATGTATACCACCAGATGCAACTGGCAACATTCCTGGCATTGAACCAAAATCTTGATCAAAGAAAATACCTCTAGAGCGATCCTCTTTAATGAAGCTATCACGCATACAATCAATCCAGCCTAGAGTTGATTCGCGATCGCCTTCAAGTTTTCCTACTACAGTTCCAGAATGCATATGATCACCACCAGAAAGACGTAAACACTTAGCTAACACTCTAAAATGGATACCATGATTAGGGTTTCTGTCTACAACTGCATGCATTGCTCTATGAATATGAAGCAATAAGCCATTATCTCTACACCAGTTAGCAAGTCCAGTATTTGCAGTAAATCCAGCTGTAAAGAAATCATGCATAATAATTGGAGTACCAAGCTCTTTTGCGTACTCTGCACGCTTATACATTTCTTCAGGAGTTGGAGCCGTTACATTTAAATAGTGGCCTTTACGCTCACCAGTTTCTTTTTCCGCCCTTTCAATTGCGTCCTGAACAAAACCAAAACGATCTCTCCAGCGCATAAAAGGTTGTGAATTAACATTTTCGTCATCTTTTGTAAAGTCTAGACCGCCACGCAAACCTTCATAGCAAGCACGGCCATAATTTTTAGCTGACAAGCCCAACTTAGGTTTAATAGTACAACCTAGCATTGGCCTTCCATATTTATTCATTTTATCTCTTTCAACTTGTATACCGTTTGGCGGCCCTCCACAAGTCATAACGTATGCTATAGGAAAGCGAATGTCTTCAAGTCTAAGTGCTCTTAAAGCCTTAAAGCCAAATACATTTCCAACTAAAGAGGTTAATACATTTACAATTGACCCCTCTTCAAATAAATCTATTGGGTAAGCAATGAAGGCATAGATTGCATCATCAGACCCTGGAACGTCCTCAATTCTATAGGCACGACCTTTATAGTGATCAAGATCCGTTAACAAATCTGTCCAAACCGTTGTCCAAGTTCCCGTTGAGGANTCAGCTGCAACAGCTGCAGCAACCTCTTCTCTTGGAACACCTGGTTGCGGCGTGATTTTAAAACATGCAAGAATATCAGTATCTTTCGGCTCATATTCTGGCATCCAATAAGTATCGCGATATTCTTTTACACCTGCGTCATAACCTTTCTTCGCCATAGTCTAACTCCTTTAGTGGGTATTTATAAAAATGATTTCATTATAGAAGCTACTTTAAATAATGTAAAATAATATTTATTTATATAATCATAAGTTTTTATTATGATAAATTACACTTTAAAACAGCTCTATAGCTTCGAAGCTGTTATTAGACTGGGAGGCTTTACAAGTGCCAGCAAAGAACTTCACATCACTCAGCCTGCTGTCTATATGCAAGTGCAACAACTCCAGGAAAATATTGGTGTTAAATTATTTGATATTAATGGAAAAAAAATTAGTCCAACATTCATTGGGGGGAAAATTTATGAAAATGCCATAAAAACCATAAACACACTTGAGAGCTCAAAACTTGAAATTGATGAAATTATGAATCCAAATTCTGGGCATCTTCAAATAGCAGTTGCAACAACTGCAAATTCATTTATTAGCTCCTTGCTTGCAAAGTTTAAAAANGAGTTTCCTAGAATGACTTTTTATATCGATGTTACTAACAGGCATGATCTACTTGATAACCTTAAGAACAACAAGGCAGACCTTGTAATCATGGGAGAGCCTCCAAAAAATATTCCATTAATTTCTCAGGCTTTCATGAAAAATCCATTAATTGCAATTGCGCATCCTGAAAATGAGCTTCTTAAAAAAGAAAAGGTCACAATTAAAGATCTAAAAAAAGAAACCTTNCTTACTAGAGAAGTTGGCTCTGGTACNCGCATCACAGTGGAAAGGTTTACTGGATTGAATTTTAATTCAGATATTCAAATCAACTCAAATGAAGCCATTGTAGAGGCTGTTCAAGCTGGCCTTGGGATTGGTTTCGTTTCGATGCATTCAGTCAATCTTCAACTCAAAAATAAAATCATTAAACAGCTTGATGTAGAACCCTTCCCTATCGTTAGGCAATGGCATATTGTTCATCATGCTGAAGCTGNGCTATCACCAATTGCAAGGAGATTTAAGCAGTTCGTTATTAATAACACTAGAGTTAAGAAATATTTATAAAAACCTAACTGCGGTATTCCGCATTAATCTTTACATAGTCATATGAAAGGTCAGTTGTCCAAACACTCTCAGTAGTCTTTGCATTACCTAAGTCAATTCTAATAATAATTTCTGATTTTTGCATCTCCATACTGCCAGCTGCTTCTGTGTAGGAACTGCTGACCTCTCCAGAAGAAATGATTTGTAAATCATTTAAGAATATATCAATATTATTAATACTCATCCCATCAACCTTTGATCGTCCTACTGCAGCTAAAATTCGACCCCAATTTGCATCACTGGCAAACAATGCTGTCTTGACTAGCGGGGAGTGAGCTACCGTATAAGCTACCTCTAAACACTCTTTATTAGAATCCAATCCACCTACTCTTATTTCTACAAACTTAGTTGCGCCCTCTCCATCCTTAACGATCATTTGCGCTAATGCTTTTGTTAACTCATTAAGTGCTAGTTGAAATTCATTTTTACAATCTTTGAGCTTAACCTTAGATTGATTAGTAGCGCTCAAAGTGCAAGCATCATTTGTGGAAGTATCTCCATCTACCGTAATGCGATTAAAAGATTGATTAACTGCAATAGTTAAACAATCTTGAAGTTCATCTGAAGATGCACCAATATCACTCACTATAAAACTAAGCATTGTTGCCATGTCTGGCCTAATCATTCCAGAACCTTTTGCAATCCCAGAAAGAGTGACAATATTCCCGCCAACTCTAAAAGAAGTAGAATATGACTTTTCAACTAGGTCAGTAGTTAAAATCCCTTTTGCAACTTGACTAATGCCATCCTTGGAAAGTGAGCTAACAAGAAGATTTGCATTAGTTTTAAATACCTCTAAAGGCAATAATTCACCAATTACACCTGTTGAGCATGGTAATACCTGTTCAGGCTCAATAAGAAGCTCTTTGGCTATAATTTCACAAGATTCATAAGCGTCCTCTAAACCCTTCTTACCAGTTCCTGCATTGGCATTTCCACTATTAATTAATAGTGCTTCTACATGGGAGTTTAAATGATTTTTTGCGACCAAAACTGGAGCTGCACAAAAAATATTTTGCGTAAAAACAGCNNCCGTTTTACTTCCCTTTATAAGTGAAATTAAGGAAAGATCTAGAGCGTTATTTTTCTTTATGCCAGAACTAATAGAGGAGCATTTAACGCCCTGCACTTCAAGTAAATTAATACTCATACAAACAATTTTGAAGGGTAAATAATAAAAATATTTTACCTAATTCAACTAACAGCTATTCTTTTTTAAGAATTCAGCTTTAAAGCTTTAATATGATTTACTACAAAGCTGATCAAATAAAAGCATAATAATCACAGAAAATAAAATTACTTTTANTATTTAACTNGAAGTAATTTTTTTATTATGCCAAAACCAATAACCAAACATACAAAAAGTAAATAGATACTGCACAATAAACTGAATCCACTCAGGTTTAGAGTACCATCCAAATAGCACATGAAGTGGAATACCAAAAACGCCATCTTTATGACTAAGAAAAGTATTGGAAAAATTAAATGCCCGTTCAAAAATATAATTATCCGGCGAAATTAAGCTATAACTTTTTAGTGCCGAAAAGCCTTCGTGAATAGAATAACCCAATAAAAATCCAGCTTGCAGAATAAGGTAAGCCAATGTGATTTTAAATAATAGTGATATATTAACTTTGACAAGCGAATAAAAAATAAATATTGATAAGATTAGCGACGTTAGAACCCCCATACCAACAAATTCGTATGGAAATTTCCCAGCAAAGGAAAAAATTGCAATTTCAGTGCCTTCTCGAGCAATAATTATACAAGAGATCCAAAACAAGGCACTTTTTGAGATGCTTTTACTGAGTTCATTTTCTAAAAATTTTGACATGTTGGTCCCATGACGAATCATCCAAACGATAAAGACTGACACAAGTAATAATGCAACTAAACTTGCAGCACTCTCCCAAAGTTTTGTTAAGCTAGAAACGCCTCCAAGATATTCAGCAAATTGACTTAATAATAGACCAAATAAAATAGAGATGATTAATCCAACAACCGCTCCCTGTGCAACTATATTTTTTAAATGCCCTTTGTCTATTTTTGAAATATATTTCAGAGTTATAGTTATCAAAAGAAAAGCCTCTAAGCCTTCTCTGAATCCCATAATAAAACTTGGTAATTGCGTCATTTTCTTGCCCTTAAATAATTTATATAATAAATCACTTTTATTGCATTTTTATCTAAATCATAATACAAATAAGAATGATTCGCATTATTATATAGAATAAAATAATTGTTTGCAATTAAATATATAGAATATTTAAGAGAAAGGAAAATTGCACTAATNAATGAATATTTAATGAATGATTGGAAGCTCCTCAGACGCCCTTATACTCAACCATTCAGGGCCATCTTCGGTAATCACAATATTTTCTTCGTGAACCATTTCTTTTCCAGGAAGGAATGTCAAACCAGGTTCCAAAGTTAAAACAACGCCAGGTTCAAGAGGTGTATTATCATTCGCTGTATTTGAGGGCCACTCTGTTAACTGCATACCCAAGCCATGTCCAAGCCTTCCAACAGTATTTCCAAGAGCGCCGCCCTTTTGCAAAACACTATTCATCGCATTAAATATATCTGACGTAGTATTTCCAACTTGGGCAGCATTGAAACCAGCTTCAGTCGCCTCATAAGCAACCCTGTAAGCTTTTTTAGCCTCATCTCCTATCGACCCAAAAGCATAATTTCTATCAAAATCACAGAAGTAACTATCGAACACTGATCCAGTATCAATAATGAACAGATCGCCCTTTTCAATAATCTTATCTGTTGGCCCCATTATGATTGAACCATATCCCTCTTGTCCTGATCCTGAAACGATATAAGGAGAATCGTCAACACCTAAAGTCAGCAAATGCTGCTTGAAACGTCGACAATTTTCTTGCTCACTCTCACCCGCACGAAGAAAACCTTCCAAGTCAATAAAGCCTTGAGAGGTTATTTGACATATGTGTCTAATCTTAGCAATTTCAGCTTCAGATTTAACAAATCGAACTCTGCGCATGATCTTGTTAGCATCTTTAATCTCAATTCCAGTCAGGTTATTAATAAGGTACTCGTAGTCCTCCAGCGGCATTCTCAAAGTGCTTTCAAGCGTTTTTGGAACACCTAATGACTTATGATTCACCATCAATAATTTAATAGTTGAAAGCAGTATGCTTATTCCATCATCGTCTGGGTTTGGGGATGTCCAAGTCTGAATATCATCGATCCATGTTCCCCTCATTCCAGACTCCCCAATTGTTGGAATAATCGCTTTAGGTTTGCCTGAACTAGGTATCAACACATACCAGGGCCTAGTTGGACTCTGAAAAAATTGAGATTTGAAGCCTGTGTAATACTCAATATCAACTTGCGTGGTTAATAAAATGGCATCCATTTTTGCTTCAAACATAAGCTTCTGAATACTTTCAAGTCTACTCTCGTATTCACTAATTTCAAAACCTCTTTGTGGGATATTCATTCCGCTTCCTTTTATCAAAGACTATTCAAAACCTGTTCAGATGACCTTCCAACTAATTGCTCATACATTTCTTCATCAGTATCACCCTCAGTTCCAAAAAATAATACTTTTGAATTTTCATTAATCATGAGTTTTGATTTTAAATCGCTATCATTACAAGCTATTAAATATCCAGCCAAGCCTGTTATGGCTGACTCGCCTGCGACTATAGGTGTTTTTCGATTGGCAAGAAGCTGCATTGCTTTTGGAACTGATTCATCAGTGATCGACATGAAGTGAGTGACATGGCTTTCAAGAATTGACCATGCCAAAACTGAAACCTCACCACAAGCTAGGCCTGCCATAATTGTATCTAAATCACCATGAATTGGTGTTGGCTCTCCATTGACAGCACTTTGAAATAAACAGTCTGCATTGACAGGCTCTACCACTACAAATATTGGTGGACAGTCAAGACTCTCTTGTAAAAAAGAGACAACAGCAGATGGAAATCCTCCAACNCCNCCCTGCAAAAAAACATGGGTCGGAGTANCATTCATCTGCTTCATCGCCTCATCTACCATAACGGTGTAACCNTGCATAACATCTTTTGGTATGTCNGTATAACCCTCATAAGATGTATCTGAAACGACGGTATAACCGTTTNATTCAGCAACTTNAGCAGCAATTCTCACAGATTCATCATANTTTCCATCAATTCTATTGACGAGAGCCCCATACTTTGCAATCGCCTTTTCTCTTCCAGGACTGACATTTTGATGAATATATATCTCGCAGTTACATCCAAATTGTTGAGCCCCCCACGCTACTGACCTGCCATGATTTCCATCGGTCGCACAGCACACGGTAAGTTTTGAGGTGTAGTCTTTATAGGTTCCTAAAATTAAGTCTGATGAATTAGCTTTGATACCCTCATCTTTCAGCTTCTTAATTAAAAGATTCGCGACTGCATATGCGCCGCCGAGCGCTTTAAAACTTTTCAAATTAAAGCGAGTATTTTCATCTTTATAAAAGACCGATGAGACACCTGTTTCTTGAGCTATATCATCAAAGGAGTGAAGAGGTGTTGGCTTATAGTTATCCCAAGATGTAATTTCTTTACTTGCTAGTTCAAATCCCTCTAGACTTAATATATCCTGATATTTATATTCAGAACCCAGTTGAACTTTTGGATTTACAAAATGAGAGAATGATAAAGAAAATTCACTGTAACGATTTGCCATAATTTTTCCTTTTAACTTAATAGGGCAATAAAATACTCTATACCCTAGAAATATTATTTTGTGTTAGTTGTCTCTTTTCAATTGAAATAGAGGCAGCTGCTACCATTATGACTCCCAAACTTTGAATTATACTGATTGTATCAAGGTAAGCAACAAAACCAAAAATTAAAACAAGTAGTGGCTCAGTATATCCAATATTGGCAGTTCTAACGGGTCCATATTTTTTTACGGATATATGATAGAACATCATCCCTATTGCAAAAAAAGTTCCAGAGATTAGAGATAGTGCTAATGCTTCTTTTTGAGGCCAGTAAAAACCCGTTTGATTAAAAAATAAATATAAGAATCCTAGTGCTGGGATCAGCGTTGTATATTTAACTATTTCCCAATTTCCTAGTTGGCTCATTCTGGGAGTAATAATCAAAATTAAAGAATAGGATAAGGCTGAGAGTAATGCCAAAACTATGCCAATAGTCATTGTATAAAAACCTTCTTCACTTTGAGATATCGCAGCAATACCAATTATTGCTATGAAAAACATTAGTATCGTTGTCATATCAAGTGTTTTTCTATTAGTTAATGAAACAATTAAATAGGTTATCAAAGGATAAGTAAACAAAACAACGCTTGCTAAGCCAACTGACATATATTTTACTGCCTCAACATATAACCAAGACTGGATACCAAACAAAAAAGAAAGTACAAGTAGCCAAAGTCCTAATCGCTGATGTTTAATTTTTTTAAATGAAAAGAAACTTTTGGTTACAAATAGAGAAGTAGAGAAAGTTGTTGCAAAACGAATAAACAAAAAAAGAAAAGCGCTCACCTCAAAAGTATATATTAGAGGAATCATGCTGACATTTAGTGCATAAAAAAGTGATGATAAAAGTGCAAATCGAATTACAAACATTTGTTCATTAAACGGCAATAATTATTAAATCTGATTTTATAAGATAAATTTCAAGTAAATTTAGTTCATTTCACTTCAAATTAAAGTTTTTTTTTCCACTTTTTAAGCACTTTAGGATATCATTGCCGCTTCATTTTATTTAAAGGAGAAAAAATGAATTTTGATCAAAACTTAATAGCGCCTGCGCTTGGTGTTTTAGGCTTGTTTATCGTAGTAATTATCTACCAATGGATAACTAAACAAGACGGTGGCAGCGGCGCCGTTAAAAAAATTGGTGAACAAATTCATATTGGCGCAATTGTTTTTATGAAGCGTGAATATAAAATGCTCAGCATCTTTGCACTCGTTCTTCTAGTTCTTCTTTATATCTTTCTTGGAGCAGCCAGTGCTCTTTGTTTTCTTGTTGGAGCTGTAACCTCTGCTACTGCAGGATATATTGGCATGAATACAGCCACTATAGCTAATGTAAGAACAGCTCAAGCAGCTCATGACAACGGAAGTGCTTCTGCACTTACTGTTGCATTCTTTGGTGGCGCAGTAATGGGTTTATCTGTTGCTGCTCTTGGTCTTTTAGGTCTAGGCGGTCTTTATTACTTTTTTGGTGCAGAACACTCTGAGGCGCTTCATGGTTTTGCAATGGGTGGCTCAGTTGTAGCATTATTTTCTCGTGTTGGTGGCGGTATCTTTACTAAGAGTGCTGATGTTGGTGCCGATCTCGTTGGAAAGCTTGAAGCAGGAATTCCAGAGGATGACCCTCGTAATCCAGCGGTAATTGCTGACAACGTAGGTGATAATGTTGGTGATATCGCGGGAATGGGTTCAGATATCTTTGAGTCTTATTGCGGCTCTATGATTGCAACCATTGCTATTGCCTCAACACTATCAGCAATGGCTTTAGATATGCTTGGAGGAAATAGAAGCGAACTTATGTTTCTCCCTCTTGCACTTGCATCTCTTGGACTTGTTTGCTCAGTAATTGGAATCATATTTGTTAAGCTATCTTCTAACAAATCTCCTGAATCGGCTTTAAGAATGGGAACTATTGGTTCAGCATTATTATTTATTGTGACTTCATTTTTTCTTATCAGTTCGTTAGATGTTTCAAATAATATTTGGGCAGCTGTATTAATGGGAAGTATTGGTGGAATTATTATTGGACTAGTGACTGAATACTATACAGCAGGAAAACCAATTAGAGATATTGCTGAATCTGGCAAAACTGGTGCTGCTACAGTAATGATCAAAGGCTTAGCAGTTGGTATGCAGTCGGTAGTCATTCCTGTCTTAATGATTTGTGTAATTATCTACGTATCAAACCTATATGTAGGTTTATATGGAGTTGGTATTGCAGCTATTGGAATGCTTGCAACTGTCGGCATGACTATGGCAATTGATGCTTATGGCCCAATCGCTGATAATGCTGGTGGAATTGCAGAGATGGCTGGTCTGGGTGAAGATACTCGTAAGATTACAGATTCTCTTGATGAGCTTGGAAATACTACTGCAGCAATTGGAAAAGGTTTTGCAATTGGAGCGGCGGCTCTTGCGGCTCTTGCAATCATAACTGCTTATACGGAAACTGTTAGTGCTAACTCAGATAACTTTTTGCTTCAACTGAACAGTGCTGAAGTTTTGATTGGCTTATTTATTGGTGGAACCATTCCATTTTTAATTGCTTCTTTAACTATGACTGCTGTTGGTGATGCTGCTTTTGAAATGATTGAAGAAGTCAGAAGACAATTCAAAGAAATTAAAGGNCTTTTAGAAGGTAAGGCTGAACCTGACACTGCTAAATGCGTTGACATTGCAACAACTGCAGCACTTAAAAAAATGATTCTTCCAGGTGTTATTGCTGTTGCAGCACCAGTATTAGTTGGCTTTTTAATTAGTCCTGAGGCGCTTGGCGGAATGCTTGGGGGTGCACTTCTTGGATGTGTTCTAATGGCTCTAATGATGGCTAATGCAGGTGGCGCTTGGGACAATGCTAAAAAGCATGTTGAAAAAGGCAACTTTGGCGGCAAAGGAACTGAAGTTCACACTGCGACTGTTGTAGGTGATACTGTTGGTGATCCGTTCAAAGACACTTCAGGCCCATCTATGAATATTCTTATTAACGTGATGGCAATTGTAAGTTTGGTTATTGCGCCATTATTGTAAGAAAAAAATCTCCCAGCCTCACGTAATGTGGGGCTAAAAACCTCTCTTTAATGCCTCCAGAATGCCTTGTGGAAAATGGCAATAATTGTTAATACTTCAAGCCTTCCAACAAGCATTGAAAAGCTTAGTATCCACTTAGCAGTCTCACCGAGCGATCCATAGTTTTGCGCAACATCACCCAAACCTGGCCCAAGGTTGTTCATTGTGGCTGCAGTTGCTGAATAAGCAGTAACCTGATCTAAGCCAGTAAACATGAGTAACATCAAAATAATAAAGAATGTAATTGCATAAAGTGAAAAGAAGCCAAGCACAGAAACTAAAGCTTTTTCGTTAATACTTGAACCATTTAATTTAACACTCACCTGAGCATTAGGGCGAATAAACTTATGTATTTCTTTCATTCCTAATCTAAACATTACTAGGATTCGAATAACTTTAATTCCACCACCTGTAGAGCCAACACAGGCACCAATAAAGCTCATCATTATAAGAAAAAAAGGAATCGCCGCCGGCCAGCTACTATAGTTCTGAGAAGTAAATCCAGTCGTTGTAGCGATAGATATTGTTTGAAATAAACTATACCTAATCGTTTCTATTGAAGAGCCGTACTCTGCATTTAGAGTTAAAGCAATAATTACAATAACTGAAGAACCAACAAGAACCATTACATAGGTCTTGAATTCAGAGTCTTTAATATAATCAATGAATGACTTGTTGTTCCAGGCAAGAAAGTGCAACGAAAAATTGATGCCTGCTAAAAACATAAAAAATATTGCAATCATTTCGATTGAAATCGAATTGAAGTAACCAATTGAGGCATCATGAGTTGAAAATCCTCCGATTGCAACAGTGGAAAAACTATGACTGACAGCATCAAAAATAGTCATACCTGACAAAAAATAACCTAGTGCACACAAAACTGTCAATGAAACATAAATTTTCCATAGTGCAATTGCTGTATTTCTGAGCTTAGGTGTGAGTCTATCTTTTGCAATGCCACTTGACTCTGCATGATAAAGCTCCATTCCACCAACACCCAATAAAGGCAAGACTGCAACCGCTAAAACAATAATTCCCATACCTCCTAGCCACTGTAATTGTTGCCTATAGAATAAGATACTTTTTGGTAAATCATCCAGTTGACTCAATACAGTTGCTCCCGTTGTGGTGAGTCCAGACATGGATTCAAAGAATGCTTCAGAAAAGGAAAGACTGCTAATAGAGTCTGTAATTAAAAATGGGAGGGTTCCGAAAAGAGATAAAACAATCCAAAAGCAAACTACGATTAAAACGCCCTCTCTCAGCCTAAAATCTTTTTTAGTGTCTTTGAAAGGCCACCAAAGAATTAAACCACCTAAAGCGGTTAAAGCAAATGATAAGATGAATGAGAAATACTCGCCTTCAGAATAAATTAAATCGACAATGATTGGAGGTACTTGGGCAAAGCTAAAAACCATTAGGAGAAGGCCAATAGTTTTTGCAACGATACTTAACTGCATTTAGTTTTCACCTTTAAAGTATGTTCTCTAGAAATTACAGCTCATTCTCTAAGAAGAGAGTTTCAACTTCATGAATCTTTCGAACGTCCATTAACACCATTAGAATATGGTCTCCTGCTTCAATAACCAATTTTTTAGAGCCCATTAAGAGCTCGTTATCTCTAACTACAGCACCGATAACAACACCTTCTGGTAGTGGTAAATCTTTAATTTTAACCCCAATAACTTCTGAAGTTTTTTCGTCACCATGAACTACGATTTCAATTGCCTCTGACTTTCCATGCTGAAGCGAATGAACCTTCATACAATCCCCCTTTCTTAGGTGAGATAAGATACCGCTAACTGTAATTTGATCTGGCGATACAATAATATCTACATCACCACTTTGTTCTGCAAGAGAAGCATAAACATCCCTTTTAACTAGAGCAATTGTTTTATGAGCACCAAGACGTTTTGCAAGAATTGAAACAATTACATTAACTTCATCTGAGTCAGTCAAGGCTAAAAATAAATCAGTATTTTCAATACCTTCATCTTTTAGTAAATCTTCATCTGAAGCATTTCCTTGAAGAACAAGAGTGTTATTTAATTTTTCACTTAAATATTTGGCTCTCTCTTCTCCCAGCTCAATGATTCTTATATTATGAGTATCTTCAAGAAGCTTAGCAACATTAAAACCAATACTTCCGCCGCCCGCAATAAANATTTTTTGATAAGTATTTTCAGCTCTTCTAAANTCCTTTAAGGCTCTTGAAATATGATTTTTTTTCGCAAGAAAGTAAACTTGATCACCCTCTCTAACAACCGTATCACTTTGNGCAGGNATNGCTCTTTCATTTCTGTAAAGACTAACGATGCGTATTTTGACATCGGGCATATGCTCATGNAGNTCTTTAATAGGNCTATTGACAATNGGTGTTCCAATAAANGCTCGCGTTTCTACCAATTGAACCAAACCATTCTCAAAATCAAAAACCTGAGATGCNCCAGGCTCTTCAACAATACCCTGAATGTATTCTGTAATTAGATTCTCAGGAGTAATTAAGAAATCAATTGGCAAAGCATCATTAGTGAATATTTCTGGCCTAAGAAGATACTCAGTAGTTCTTATCCTTGCAATTTTTTTCTTAACGTTATAGAGAGTATGTGCCATTCTACAAGCCACCATGTTCCTCTCGTCAGAATTCATTACGGCAATGACCACGTCCATTGATTTGATGCCTGCCTTTTCTAGAACGCTAGGGTATGCACCATAACCATTAACAGTTTTAATATCTAAGTGTCTTTGCAAAGGAGTTAACATTTCTTCTTTTTGATCAACGATCGTAATATCATTATCATCGTCTAAACAAAGATACCTTGCTAGCGTTGAACCGACTTGGCCAGCACCAAGTATTAATATTTTCATTTTTTATCGATTCCTAAATCTTTGAGTTTTCTGTAGAGCGTTGTTCGCTCTAGACCAGCAATTTCAGCAACTACAGCAATATTATTGTCATTAGCTGAAAGATGATGAAGCAGGTACTGACTTTCAAAAATATTCCTCGCCTCTTTTAGTTTCAAAGAGTAATCAATTCCGCTAACATGCTGAACTGCTTGCTCTGGTTCTTCGCGCGTCATGATATTTCTCAAGATTGGCAAGAAATCATGAAGGGGCTTTTTAAGAAAGTCAACAGCGCCAAGCTTCATTGCTCTCACTATATCACTGGGTTCTGCATGGCCTGACATCATAACTACAGGGGTATTAAAGCCCTCAGAGTGCCATTCAGATAGCAAGGAAATTCCATCTTGTCCTGGCATCCAAACATCCATTAGAATTAAATCAAAATCATTTGCTGAAAGGACTGCTTTTGCTTCAGCAGCACTTCTAGCTAGCATTGTTGAATAACTAACATCTTCAAGGATGTCTTTTATGATTTCGGTATTATCCTTCTCATCATCAATGATCAAAATTTTTCCGAATGTAGAGTCTTCTTTCATTTCGTCCCCTTTGGAGTCTCAATTATACTTAATTCAATGGTTATTCTTGCACCATGAGGTTTTATATTACTTGCAAATATTTGTCCATCATGCTGCTCAATAATATTTTGTACTATTGCAAGACCTAAGCCGCCACTCTTTTCCTTTGTGGTTATGTAAGGCTCAAAAACTTGGTCAATGATATCATTTGGAAAGCCCTTACCATCATCTGAAATTATCAATTGAACCAAACCTTCCTTTTCCTTGAAAGTTGATTTAATATTAATATTTAATTTTGTTTTTTCTTGCTTGGCTTCTATTGCATTTTTGATGAGATTTATAAGAACTCTTGAGATAGCGTCTTGATCAAGTTGAAGCTTAGGCAAGTCTCCGCTTAAATCGAGATTTACTCTAACACCATTATGATTATCGTAAAGAGAAACTGATTTATTGATAAGCGTATTTAATGTTGTTAAAGTCTTTTGAATTTCTGGTGTATTGGCGTAATTAGCAAAAGCGCTGACCATTGAGTCCATTGATGCAACTTGGTCAATAATAGTTTGTGTTGTTTTATCAATAACAGCTGAATCTTTTTTTTCAAGTTTTCCTAAAAACAAGTTCCTAAGTCTTTGAGCTGACAATAGAATAGGTGTCAGAGGGTTTTTAATTTCATGAGCCATTCGCACTGCAACCTCACTCCATGCAGCTTTCTTTTGAGCCCTATTGAGTTTTGATATCATTAATGATAATGACGTAACCCAGTGATTTATTTTCTACATCAAGAGCAGAGCCCTGACAATATAGAAGTCGAACTCTATCATTGAGTGTTAATTCAATCTCATAACTCCACTCCATGGAGCCCTTCTCAATCTTGTCTTGGATATACGAAAAAAGTGGGCTCAGGTTAGGGTAGTCGTTGACAATAGCATCATAGGATTGTCCATTGAATATTGACTCATCATCAATCTGAAGTATCTTTCCAATAACTGGATTAATGAGTTGTATTTTCTTGTGCTTATTAAGAGCTAATACACCAAAAGAATATTTAAGAATGGTTTCAAGATAAAGATTATGAGTATCAAGCCCTTCCCTTGATAGTTTTATTCGCTTACTCATCTCATTAAAATGGCCAATTAAATCATGCATATCTTTATGCTTAGGGTCTTGCTCAATCTCAACATCATAGTTACCAGAAGAAATCTCTCTTGTAGCAATCGATAAGTTATGCATTGGCCTCATAAGTTGATCAATCATCCTAAGAACAATTAAGAGTGCACTTAGAACTGACAATAAGATTGTTGAGGTAAAGTCAATCATAAACCGAGTTTTAATAATAGAAGAGTTCAGTGTTAACTCTGCATCTTTTGCTGCATCACGAAAACGTGTCATTCTGGTAGTTAAACTATCAATATTAATATCTAGAGCAAAATGAGCAATCAAAGTGAACTCATCGGTTGAGGCAGTATATCCATCCATCATGCAGTTTGCCTCTGAACGCTTACTTGAAGCTGCAAGATTCATTTGACTATCATAAAGTTTTAGCTCACAAGCCCAATAATCACTTGTTAAAAGCCCTAAAACAGATTGCATTTTTTCAGCTGAAGCCCTTGGTGCATCAAAATAGTTAACTAGTTTTCCAATATTTCGCGTTCGATCTTCATAATATTTAATTGCCACATTATTGGTATTTCGATAAAGTTCATCAACTTCACCACCGACTTTTAAATTAAACTCATCGAACTGACTTTCTGCAATTTGAAGATTATCTCGAATTGAACCAAATGAAAAAAGATAAAAAGAGAGAACTGGCAGCAAAACAAGAACTGGAAC
>JGI26238J51125_1000397_pt1 | contig 15882 bp, 16 predicted proteins | sample SaaInlV_100m_DNA_FD_51125 | JGI IMG/M metagenome (IMG submission 51125) | reverse complement strand
ACAGAAACATTTAAACCAGTGAATGTAACAAGTAAAATTAAAAAACTTTGGACAGATGTAGAGTCACGGCGTGAATGGGTTATGCCCTTAATGATATCTACCATTTCATTATTTATTATTACTATAGCGGTAACTACGTTCATAACACGGTCATCGCAGCAAGAAGAAGTAGTACAAATAAGTTCCAATCTTGCAATTGAGACCAATCTGTTAATAGACGGATTAGAAAATGTACTTGAAATATCAACTGATACGTTTTACTCCAAATATGATATCTCAAATGCTAGTGCTTATTTGCAATCTGTAGAATCGTCAGTCTTGGAGTATCAGAACTTAGCTTTACAAAATGAGAATCTTAATCTTCAAGAGGTTAACTACAATTTGTCAACAATATTTGGCTTAATTAATGAGTTAGATAACTTACTAACATATCGCATATTGGTTTCAGAAGTTTTAATTTATAATGATATGTTAGATATAGATGAATCGACACAAGTTGATGTATTAACAACTTCTTTATCAGAGATAACAGCAACTAGTAAGCGCAACTATGAAGATTTACCACTAATTGAAGAAATGAATAATCATAGGAATCTAGTAAATACTGCAATAATTACTGCTGAGGATCTTCATGGTAGACTTCTTGCTGCTTTGAGAAATGCAGAATATGATGTAGTTGAATCAATTAGCAGCGCCTTACTACTTAATAAAGAGACAGAAATTGCTGCTTTTGAAAATTCACTTGCTATTTTTAAAAATAATAAATTAAAATCATATTCAAGTATTCAAAAACTTGATTAATTAAACTCTGCAGCTTCTTTTTCAAAATCAGAAGCATCAGAGAATTCTTTATATACTGAGGCAAACCTTACATAAGCAACCTCATTTATATCTTTCAGGTGCTTAAGTACTGTTTCACCAATAGTTCTGATTGAACTTTATTTCCTTGTTCTTTTATATCGTTGTGAATAGCTTCAACAAGGGCTTTTAATTTTTTTTCACTTAGTTCTTGACCTCCAAAAGCATTTTTAACACCCTGATGAAGCTTTTCAAGATTGAACTCTTCCCGATTCCCATTTCTTTTTTTAACTATTATGCCGATTGATGCTTTTTCGTAGGTAGTAAATCTGAGATTACAAGCAGAGCAGTTCCTTCTTCTGCGTATAGAGGTACCTTCACTATTTTTACGTGAATCAACTACTGAAGTTTCTTCTAATTGGCAGAATGGACATACCATATATGGTATATTATAAAGTTTTTCATAGAAGAAAGCAAAAAATCTATGGAATTTTAATTATTTGATCAACAGAGAGTGTTGATTCTCCNAGATTATTCACTTTTTTAACCTCAAAAATAAACTTACTAATATTATCTACATTCAATTTATAGCCAATACTCCATAAATTATCACCTTTAACGACCTTGTAAGAGGTTTGATTCGATATAGCANCTTGTTGATTATTGTTAACTAAATATGGAGTGGAAATATAAGAAAAAACCACTACAAAAGTTAAAAGATACACGACATTTTTAAAATTNNTCATAATTTAAGCTTAGAAACTTGATGTGACACTTTTTATATTAGAACATATGTGCTAAAATGAGATATGAATAATAAAGCACAAGAAATTTTAGATTTCATAAACTTTACATTAAAAAATGATGGTTATTCACCATCTGTTAGAGAAATTTGTGAAGCAGTAAATCTGAAATCAACTAGCACAGTTCAATACCATCTCAATAAACTCGAAAAAAAGGGAGTTATAAATAAATCAGAAGGAAAATCGAGATCTCTTCACTTAAATAACTCAATAAGTGAATTCAGAAGTGTTCCCATTGTAGGTGAAATAGCTGCTGGATTACCGCTAAGTGCAGAAGAGAATCAAATTGGTGAACTCCCCTATCCAGAAAGTAATTTCAATGATTCTTTAATAGCGTTAAAAGTAAATGGTGACTCAATGATTGAAGCAGGTATACATGATGGAGATTTAGTAGTTATAGACAAATCAAAAAAACCCCTTGATGGAGATATAGGTGCTTTTTTAGTATACGACACAGAAGCGACAGTTAAATATATAGATACTATAAGAAATAAACAATATTTAATCCCAGCCAACAAAAACTATGAAAATATTGAGATAAGTGAAAATATTAGTATTGTAGGCAAAGTCGTATCTTTATTTAGAGATATGTAACTGTTCCACTCAAAAAGAGTTCTTCATTTTTATATTCTAGATCCAATTCGCCGCCAGGAAATAGTATTGTTGTTGGGTTTAAAACTTTTTTTTCAGAATATGCGTAATTGAAAAGACATAACGCTCCAGAACCGCATGCATCTGTTTCACCAACTCCTCTTTCAAACACCCTTGTTTTTATAAAGTTATCGTTAATTATTTGGTATATTTCTACATTAACTCCATCTGGAAAAGTATTAGACATAGCAACTTTGTTTGAGAAGCTTTGCAGATCAAAAGAGTCTACTTCATCAACCTCTACTAAAAGGTGCGGGTTACCTATTTCTGCTTTGATGCCCCTAAGTTCATCTATATAAATTGGTTCGTCCACATAGGTAGGTATCGGTGCACTAACTTTAACAACTGAGTCTTCAATCTTTGCTATGAGATTTCCTACAGGAGCTTGGACACTAATCATCGATTCTGATACTAGATTATTATCGTATGCATATTTAGCAGTACATCGAACACCGTTTACACATAACTCAGCAGTTGTACCATCACTGTTAAAGTAGTGCATTTTCACAGTTTGGTTATTAATTGACTCAACGAAAATTACTCCGTCTACATCGTAGTCAGAATCTGCAACAAGAGAAATTATCTGAATTTCAGAAGTTGGACCAGTATATGTAGATACAATAAAATCATTGCCGGTTCCAGACATGTATGCAAAATTACTCATGCATTAACTCTATCATTTTCTCTTTAATAAAATTTGAATCATTTGTGGTGTGACTCACTAAAGACAGTTCTTTTTTAAACCAAGTAATCTGTTTTTTTGCTAATTTATAAGTTTTTTGATTAATATTGCTCTCAATATCTGTATCTATATTCATTCCGATAGCCTGCATAATTGTCTTTGAAGGATTTTTTAATGATTTAAGTTCATCTGCTAAACCATCTTCAATCATGTTCTTAGTCCTTTTCTGGATATTTATTTTATAGTCTGGATTATTCCAAAATATACCTACATTATCACTTTTAATATTTAGTTTTGGAAATACATATTTTGAATCCTCAAGAAGACTTGCTTCAATGTTTCTGATTAGTCTACGTTTATTAAGCTCAACATTTGGGAGTTCAATTTTATAAATTTCATGGAATTTTAGTAATTGTCCATAGTTTAATTGTTCAAGTTCTGCTCGAATAGTTGGATCGGTTGGTTNGAATTCAAAGTTTTTAATCATTGATGAAAAATATAATCCAGTGCCACCTACNGCTAATATATCTTTNTCNTAAGTCATTTTAGGAAAATCAATATCTATCAAATAGTTTAGATAATCAACAACTGAAAAATTTTGATCATGATCTGCTATATCTATTCCTAGATANTCAACTTGTGCTCGCATAACATCTGTTGGTTTAGCGCTTAANATATCAAGGCCCTTATACACAGCCATTGAATCTAATGAAAGAATTGGAATATTACGTTCTATTGCAATCTCATGAGCAACAAAAGATTTACCAGATGAAGTAACACCAGTTAAAAAATATAACAATTAAACAAGTACCGCAGTCAATGCAAACGGAGTTGCGTCAGTTATTTTGACTTTAATAAAATCTCCTATTTCAACATGTTCTGATGAAATGTGAGTTGTTTGTCCTCCATCTATTTTTCCACTAAGAAATTCATCTGTTTTCTTTGAATATTTCTCAACTAATAAATCTTGTTGTGTTCCAATGAATCTTTTATATCGTTGATGGCTTATCTCAGTTTGAAGGTGTTTTAATTCCATAAAACGAGAATCAATAATAGCTTTTTCGACAAAATCATCTTCCATGTAGTTTGCTTTTGTTCCGGGTCTTGGAGAAAATTTAAACATATAAACGGCATCGAACTTACCTTCTCTAATGACTTTAAGTGTTTCTTCAAAGTCTTTATCTGTTTCACCTGGGAAACCGACAATTATATCTGTTGTTAGAGAAACATCTGTGATAGTTTCTTTAGCTAGATTAAGTTTTTCCATATATTTTTCTTGTGTGTATCCACGTTGCATGTTTCTTAATATCTTATTACTTCCACTTTGCAGGGGCATGTGGATCTGATTTGATACTTTTGTTAGCTCATTCACAGCTTGTAAGGTATGTTCTTTGAAATCCTTAGGATGTGGTGAGGTGAAACGTATACGTTTGAGATCTTCAACTTCGTTTAATTCAGTTAATAATTCTGTGAAATAAGGTTTTGAGGATCCATTTATTTTTAAGTCTCTTCCATAAGAATTAACATTCTGACCTAACAGTGTTACTTCTTTGACACCACTATCAACCATTGCTTTAGCTTCATTAACGATATCAGAAGGTCTTCTACTAATTTCTGGACCTCGGACAGAAGGAACAATACAGAATGTACAACTATTATTACATCCTATCTGAATTGTTAGCCATGCTGAAACTTCTGATTCACGAATAGATGGTGCATCAGTTGGTAGAGATTGTATCTCATCAATAACTTCAGTTATTGGACCCCAGTCTTCAGTTTGATTTAAAAGATTGACTATATTAGTAAGGTTATGTGTTCCTATAACTACATCCACCCAAGGTGCTCTCTGTCTAACTAACTCTTTATCCTTNTGGGCAGCGCAACCGCCAACAAGAAGTTTTCTTTTAGGTCTTTCACCTTTCCATTTTTTAAGTTGTCCGAGTGTACCGTACAATTTATCATCTGCATTTTCACGAATAGTGCATGTATTTACAAATAAAACATCTGCTTCATCGACTGATAAAGCTTTTTGCATTCCATCGTATTCAAACAAACCAGCAATACGCTCTGAATCGTGCTCATTCATTTGACATCCAAATGTTTTTACAAAATAATTGAGGCCATTTCTAGACGGCTTCGCTTTTATTGTTTTCGTTAACTCAACTGTTGATTTCACAGTTAAATTATATGAATGTTTTTAAAGAATATATATATTATTTTTCTTTATTAGAAGCNTTAGCATCTTTTGTTTCTGCAGGCTCTTCAGTAGTTTCTTCATCAGAGTCAGATTCAATCATACCAACAGCTTTGTAAACATCATTTTCTAGTTGTAATGCTAAGTCTGGATTTTCCCTTAAGTAGTTCTTAGAGTTTTCTTTACCTTGTCCAAGTTGCACCTCATCATAGGTAAACCAAGCTCCGCCTTTACGTACAATTCCATGTTCTACACCGACATCTAATAAACTACCTTCTCTTGATATACCTTTACCAAACATAATGTCAAATTGTGCTTCTTTGAATGGTGGAGCTACTTTATTTTTAACTATTTTAGCTCTAACTCTATTACCAATCATTTCAGCACCAACTTTAAGTGTTTCTATTCTTCTAATATCTATGCGTACTGAGGCATAAAATTTTAGTGCCCTACCACCGCTGGTAGTTTCTGGAGATCCCCACATAACACCAATTTTTTCTCGAATTTGATTTATAAAAATTACGGTTGTTTGTGTTTTGTTGATTGAACCTGTTAATTTACGTAGTGCTTGGGACATTAACCGAGCTTGTAATCCAACATGGGATTGACCCATTTCGCCATCAATTTCAGCTTTTGGAACCAATGCTGCAACTGAATCAATTACAACAATGTCAACACCACCTGATTCAATAAGCATATCAGCTATTTCAAGGGCTTGTTCACCTGTGTCTGGTTGAGAGACTAGTAATTCGTCTATATCTACTCCAAGAGCTGCTGCATAAATTGGATCAAGTGCGTGTTCAGCATCGATAAATGCAGCTACACCACCAGCTTTTTGAGCTTCAGCTGCAACATGTAGTGATAATGTTGTCTTACCTGAGCTTTCTGGTCCGTATATCTCAACAACTCTTCCTCTAGGTATACCACCTATGCCTAAAGCTAAATCAATAGACAATGCTCCAGTTGAGATTGCTGGTATTTTCTTAATATCAGCTGATCCAAGTTTCATCAAAGAACCTTCGCCAAATTGTTTTTCAATCTGATCAAATACTGTATCTAGTTTTTTTGCCCTGTCTTTATCCATTTTTTTCTCCTAATTAGATTAATTAATTTATATTAAAACATCTTGATAAGACAAATTTTACTAGAACATCTGTTCTAATACAAGTTTTTAACAAATTTAATAAGTTCCCATAAAGCNTTATTTACTGCTCTTTGGATAATTTCTTCTCTATTTCCGTTAAGTTTATGTTTACTTGATACTAACTTTTCATTATTCGCAATAGTTATAAATATCTCACCAATCCCATATTTGCTTGAGGATATAGGGCCAGCCTCTCCTAATATTGTAAGATTTAGATCGCTTGCATAATCTAGCAATGCCTTTTCAGATAATACTTCAGTTAACTGTGGCCAATTTTTTAAATTAGTATCATTTTCTAATAGTAATTTTTTGGCTTCATTTGTGTAGACAATGGAACTACCCTTTAATACTTTGCTAGATCCTGGATTTTTTGTTAATCTTGCAGAAAGCTCTCCCCCGGTTACACTTTCGACAAAGGATAATGTAAGTTCCTTTTCTAAAAGAAGATCGAGAAGAATTTTTGAAATATCAATATTTTCATAAGCAATTATGTCATCTGTGAAAGTATCTCTCAGATTTTGCAAAAAGGATTCTTCTTGATCATTAGTAATAGTATTTTTATCGTATCTTAATTTGATAATTCCTTTACTAGCTAAATAAGCAATATCAATTGCTTCTGGTTTAAATTTGTTGATTTCTTGAGCTAAAGATGATTCTGCTTGATTGTAAAATAATATAAATTGATAATTTTTTACCTTATCACTAGATTCTTTCATAAGTCTTGGTATCAATTCATCTTGGACTAATGGTATGAACTCTCTAGGTGGTCCAGGTAATATAAATATTTTTTTACTTTCTACTTCGATCAAAGAACCTGGAGCAGTTCCCTGTGTGTTTGTTAACTTTGTAGCATTCTTAGGAAGAAGCGCTTGTTTAATATTAGTTTCTGGCATCATTAGTCCCCGAGCTTGCCATCTTTTTTTCATAAACTCAACATGTGCTTCATCTAGTTCGAGTTCAATATTTAGGTACTCTGCAATAACCTCTCGTGTAATATCGTCTTCTGTGGGACCAAGCCCACCACAAGTTATAACAACATCACAAAGATTATGTAAATATGCGAACCCAGCAATTATTTCTTCGTCAATATCTGAAACTGTTACTTCATGTGTGAGTGTGTTACCTGAATTGTATAATTCAGAACCAAGTTTTGCTAGGTTAGTGTTTACTGTGTCACCTAATAGAATTTCAGTTCCGATGGATAAGAGCCCAATTTTCATAACTGTAGGATAACAATGTTTAATCCATATATAAGTAGAATTGGATCATGAAAAAATTAGTTTTTATTCTTATTTTTAGTTTTTGTAATTCTTCATCTGCAACACAAGAAATCTCTGTTGAGGAAAGTGAAGACACCATCGCAGTATCTTCAACCACACTTACCTATCTAAATCAGAATGGACAAGAGGTTATTGAAGATTTAACAAATAAAAAAACGTTAATCGTTTTCTGGGCAGACTACTGAGGAATATGTAGGGAGGAGTTGCCTCTCTTGGAAAAGAATATTGAAAAACTTTCTGAAACATACGATGTTATAGCTTTAGCTCATAGCGAGGTCGAACCTACTATGGAATGGGTGAACAATAATTTAATTGGAGATCTAAATATTGGATTTTCTACGAATGATCTTAGAGATGAACTTCAAATTGTAGGTCAACCTATTTCAATTATCTTTGATACAAATGGCGAAATTCTAAGTAGAGAATTTGGATACATACCTTCGAATTAAAATTACACAAAATTTAGTACTAGGAAAATAAGAATCGTTATGATGGGAGTAAGTTAAGCGGAGGTAATGTGAAAAAAACATTTTTAATTCTACTTTGTCTTTCTATGTTGTTAGTTGCATGTGGCGGCTCAGCAGAAGAGACAGTAGAAGAACCTGCAGTCGGGGAAGAATCTGAATCTCTTGAATCACCAGCAACAACCGTTGCGCCAGTTCTAGATAAAATAACTTTCGGATTTATTCCTAGTGCAGAACAAACAGACCTACAAGATAACATCCAACCATTGATGAAAGTATTATCAGATGGTTTGGGTATTGAAGTTGAAGGGTTTGTAACTAGTGACTTTTCAGGTTTGTTAGTAGCAATGGGATCAGGTCAAGCTGATATTGGTGCTTTCAACACATTAGGGTATGTAAACGCATTGAATGTATTCCCTAAGCGAATAGAAGCTGTTGCTAAAGTTGTACGTTATGGTTCTGGTTCTTATCATGGAACTTTTTGGACAACAGATACAAGTGTTTGTAAATCAGCACCTATTATCGGAGCATTCGAAAATATTAATGGTGTTCCAACATTAGTACCTGGTTCTGCAACAACACCACCAGATGTAGCTGCGCTACAAGTTGGTTGGAGTTTTGGAGACGATGGTCTTGAACCTGAAGTAAGAGATAATGGTACTGTAAGTCCAGGTTATGCATGTGAAGCAGACTTGAACTCTATGGTTGGTAATACTGTTGTATTCGTTGAAGAGGGATCAACCTCTGGTTATCTATATCCTTCACTTCAATTGAAAAATATGGGTATTGACTATACAAAAGACATTACACAAGTATTTGCTGGCTCACATGATGGTGTTATTACAGCGCTTTATAATGGTGACCACAAGTTTGGTGTAACGTATGATGATGCACGAAGAACTTTAAGAAAAACTCAACTTGATGTTGGGGAAAAAGTTATAGCAATAGGAATTACTGACGAAATTCCTAATGACGTTGTTGCAGTAAGGTCTGACTTACCTGAAGATATGAAAGCAAAAATCTATTCAATATTGAAGGATTACATATCAACAGATGAAGGCTATGCAGTAATGGATGAGATATATGGTTGGACAGATATTGTTGAAGCAGATAACTCAGAATTTGATGTTGTAAAACAAGCCGCTGAAGAATTCGGCCTTTACGACGAGTAGTATATAAAAATAAGGGGTAGTTAAAAACTGCCCCTTATTTTTTTTGGGAAAAAATGATAAAATTTGAAAATGTAGGCGTCGTATATCCAGGTGGTGTAAAAGCTTTGGATAATATAAATTTAGAAATTAATGAAGGCGACTTTGTAATAATAGTTGGCTTGTCAGGAGCAGGAAAGTCAACACTGTTGAGATCAATAAACAATCTAGTTAAACCGACAGATGGTAACGTTTTTGTTGATGGCAAAAATGTTACGAATGCTTCAAAAAAAGAATTAAAACAAATACGATCTGATATTGGAATGATTTTCCAAACCTTCAATCTTGTAAACAGATCCAACGTTCTTAAAAATGTTCTTACAGGTCGATTAAGTCAAGTTTCAACAATTAGATCAATAACTGGACTTTGGCCTAAGGAAGATAAACAAATAGCCTTTGAATCCCTTGAGAGAGTTGAAATTCTAGAAAAGGCTTATGTAAGGGGCTCAAATTTATCTGGTGGACAACAGCAACGTGTTGGGATTGCAAGAGCTCTTGCACAAAAACCTACAGTTATGCTTGCAGATGAACCAGTTGCATCTCTTGACCCCGTTACATCAAGGGTAGTTATGAGTTATTTAAAGAAAATTAATCAAGAATTAGGAATCACAACAATAGTAAATCTCCATTTCCTTGATTTAGCAAAAGAATTTGGCACAAGATTAATAGGATTAAGAGAAGGTAATTTAGTATACGATGGAAGTGTTGATGACGTTTCAGACGCTGATTTTGAAAATATTTATGGAAGATCTATTAAATCCTCCGATTTAATAGGAGAAGATGATTAATCTACCAAAAAAACCCCCACCATCATTAATGGTGTTTGCAGGTATTCCAACAGCAGTACTCTTTTCATATTATTGTTTTTTCAAGGTTGGTTTTAACCTCACTGATTTTAAAGAAAATTTAGAAAATAGGTACTTGGTTACTGATCCTCTTTTTAATCCCAAATGGAGCTGGGCAATTGAGAATGCTTCTGAAGCTCTAGTTGAAACTATACAAATCGCCATACTGGCAAGTGTTGTTGGATGTTTTGTTGCTTTACCATTGTCTTTTTATGCATCACAAACAACAAATCAGAATAAAATTTCTTATTTTTTATACAAATCTTTTTTAAACTTAGTAAGAACAATTCCTGATCTTTTTTGGGCAATGATGTTTACAGTTGCTGTAGGACTAGGACCCTTTGCTGGTGTTTTAGCATTAGTAATGTTCTCATTAGCTATCATGGGTAAACTCCTATCAGAGACAATTGATAGCATAGACCCAGGTCCTCTAGAAGCCGCTAAATCATCTGGAGCTTCACATAATCAATCTGTATTTACCTCAGCATTGCCTCAAGTTCTACCAAACTTTACTGCATATTTTCTTTATATCTTTGAACTATGCATTAGAGCTAGTGTAATTTTAGGTTTAGTTGGAGCTGGTGGTGTCGGTAGAATTATAGAAACACAGAGAATATTTTTACGATTTGACAGAATTTCACCAATAATTGTTCTGATTTTATTAGTTGTAATTTTAATAGAACAATTTAGTGTCTGGTTAAGAAGACGGATCTTATGAGTATGCCCAAACAACCTGTGCAGCAACGAATTCTTAAATACACTATTACAGCATTGATTGTCANAGGTTCTATCTGGTCAGCATCGGGTTTAGAAATAACATTAGAAAAAATTNTAAAAGCTCCTGAGCAAATAGCTATATTAGTTGGTGCAATGTTCCCTCTTGATCTCAGTTCTGAAGCTATTGAAAGAATTCTGCCTAAAGTTGCTGAATCATTATTTATAGCATGGGCAGGAACTGTTATAGGNGCAGTATTTAGTTTTCCAATCTCATTTTTAGCTGCAAACAATGTAGCAGCAAATTATATATCAGAGACTACTAAACAAATNTTAAATGGAATAAGAGCATTTCCAGAGCTAATACTGGCTTTTGTATTCCTGCCNATTACTGGACTGGGAGCATTAACTGGTACTTTAGCAATAGGTATTCACTCAATTGGAACGTTAGGAAAACTTTCATCAGAGGTCATTGAAGGCATAGATGAAGGTCCTCTAGAAGCCATAAAATCTTCTGGTGGATCAAAAATAAATGAATTACTTTTTGGTGTTGTGCCACAAGTGATGCCTACGATTACCTCATATTGGTTATATAGGTTTGAAATTAACTTACGTGCTTCAGCNGTGTTAGGTGTTGTTGGTGCTGGTGGTGTTGGGGCTGAACTNATTAATCAACTACGATTTAGAGATTTTCCAAGAGCAGGTACTGTTTTAGTTGCAACAGTTGTGTTAGTNCTTACAGTTGATACAATTTCAGCAGCAATACGTAGAAGAATAATTAANGGACGATCAATNAAAGTCTGATCTACTCGAACCAGCTTTCATCTTCTTCATTGTTTTCAGTTTGATAATCTTTTGATTCTACTTCAACAACCTCCTCATCATTTGTTGCAGGAGGTTCAACAACTTCAGTGTCATTTACAGAGGAAAGGTTTGCAGATTCGTATTCTTCAACAGTAATTAATACCTGTCTTGCTTTAGAACCCTCTGATGGCCCAACAATAGCTTGAGCTTCAAGAATGTCCATCAACCTACCAGCTCTGGCGAAACCTACTCTTAATTTCCTTTGTAACATAGAAGTAGATCCCATTTGTGAGCGAACAACAAGATCTTTTGCCGCAAGTATTAAGTCTTCATCCTCTCCAAAATCTTCACCACCGAGTGNGGTAGTCTTTTTTTGTTCCTCAATAACAGCAGGGTTGTAATCAGCATCTTTTTGATCTTTAGCCCATGTAACAACATCTTGTATTTCTTTTTCAGTTACCCAAGCGCCTTGGATTCTCTCTAGTCTTGGATTAGAAGCTGTTACTACAAGCATGTCACCAAGTCCTATAAGTTTTTCAGCTCCAGATTGATCTAGAATAACTCGTGAATCTGTTGTAGATGCAACGGAGAATGCGAGTCTTGAAGGAATGTTTGCTTTCATTACACCAGTTATCACATCTACAGAAGGTCTCTGAGTAGCAACAACTAAATGAATACCTATTGCTCTTGCCATTTGAGCTAGACGTACAATNGCTGATTCAACTTCCCTACCAGCCACCATCATGAGGTCATTAAGTTCGTCTATAAAAACAACAATATATGGGAAACGATCAAATTTTTCTTCATCAAGTAATCCTGCATCGAATTTTTCATGATAACCATTAATATCTCTAACCTGACTATCGGCAAGAAGATCGTAGCGTCTATCCATTTCGGCAACTGCCCAGCTTAAAGCATCAACAGCTTTTTTGGGATTTGTAATCACTTTAGTTAATAAGTGTGGAACATTATTGTATTGTCCTAGCTCAACCCTTTTTGGATCAACCATTACCATTTTTACTTCATCAGGATTTGCTCTAACCAATAAAGAAGTAACGATAGAGTTAATACAGGATGATTTACCGGCACCTGTTTGTCCAGCAATTAGCACGTGTGGTAATTCAGATAAGTTAACAAGTCGAGCTGTACCTGATATATCTAAACCTAATCCTACAGATAAAGGATGCGCATTATTTTTAGCTTCAGGTGATTGTAAAACATCTCCTAATGAAACAAGCTTACGTTGTCTGTTAGGGATCTCAATACCAATAGCACTTCTGCCAGGAATCGGTGCAAGTAAACGGACGTCAGGAGTTGCTAAAGCATAAGCAATATCGTGAGATAATGAAGTAACTTTAGAAACCTTTACACCTGGTGCAAGTTCTATCTCATACCTAGTAACTGTAGGTCCTGGCACTATATTTGTAAGTTCTGCCTCCACACCATGTTCTTTTAATAAATTAGTTAGATCTGTTGCAGTTTGTTGAAGAAGTTTTTTAGATGAAGATACAGATGATCCCTTTTCTAGAAGAGATACAGGAGGAAGTTTATAGGTAGATGATTTTTTTGGCAGAGATGGTTTTTTAGTATTCTTTTTATCTTCTTTGACGATAAGATTATCTTTAACTGGTTTATTAGATTTTTTAGGTTTTAGCTTTAATACATTATCTTTGATAGAAATATTTTCAACATCACTAATTTCAGTTTGAGTGAGTATTTGATCAAAGTTTACCTTAGAAGCTTCTCTTCTCGCTTTGAAAAAAGCAACAATGAACTTAAATGTATACGCAAATATTGCNTGTATGCCGCCAATTAAATCCTTTAGTTCAATATCAGTCATATAAAGGACAGATATTATTAATCCAAGTAAAAGAACGGCATGAGTCATTTCAACATCAATGAGGTTGTTTAAAGGATACACAATGAATGCGGAAACAAAACCACCTGCTCTTTGAAGGATCTCACCACCAACACTTATTGGTAATGGTTGAGGGTGTATATAAAAATGAAAAAGGGCAGATGAAAATATCTGAACCCAAAAGGTTCCTACTAATACTTTCTGAGATTTAATAAATTCTTTATCTCTAACAAGAATTGCTGCGCCATAGAGCATCAATACAGGTAGAGCTAGTGCACCATAACCAAAACACCAAGTAAGTAGGCCATAGAATAGTTCACCCATCGGACCAGCTTTTTGAACACTAGAAAGTGCAGTAAATAATGCAACTATGAACATAAAAGATGCAACAGATTGATAGGAATTAAAGAACTTTTTTAAGACACTAGAAATTGAAGAGTTAAGTGTTTTAAAGCCCTTGTTAACTTTTATTAAATTGTTTTGTTTTGACACCCGCTTACGCCCATTTACCCTTTTGCGAGTGGATGTCTTAACAGCCACGATACATTATACCACATTATCTTGTGGGTAAAGGTTTTAGATATTTATTTTGGAGTACTGATCATTGAGTTTTTTAGCTAATTCAGGAGAAACATCAGTCATAGGCAATAAAGGCTTACCAACATTCTCCCATGACTCAGAAAGAAGATACTTCACGGGCCCTGGACTTGGTTCCTCAAATATAGCTTCGATAAAAGGTAGCAATATCTGGTGTATTTTTTCTGCTTCAGTTTTTTTATTCTGAAATATTAGATTGATCATTTCTTTAATTTGACGTCCCACCAAATGAGAAGCTACTGAAACAACACCTACTGCTCCGTTTTCAATAAAGTTTTTAGTTAGAGCATCATCACCGGAGTAAATAAACACATCATCTTTAAATCTTGTTAGTTCTTCCCGAGAGAAATCAAAATTACCAACAGCATCCTTTATTGAATGTATTCCTACATCTTTAATAAGTTTTTCAATAGTCTCAAGTTCTATTAAAGTTCCTGTTCGCCCTGGTATGTTGTAGGCCATGATTGGAAGCTCAGTAGTATTTTTGATGGATTCGAAATGTTTAAGAATTCCTATTTGAGAAGGTTTATTGTAATACGGGGTTACAATCATGATTCCATCCATTCCTACTTCTTCAGCCAATTTTGTAAAATGAATTGACTCTTTAGTGGAGTATGTGCCGGTACCGGCAATTAATTTAGATTTGTCTCCTACTGCATCTTTTGCCGTTGAGTATATGTTGAGTCTGTCTGATTCAGTAAGGTTAGGTGATTCAGCAGTCGTACCAGTTAATACAATTCCGTCCGAGCCCTCTCCCACAAGTTTTTTACACAGTCTCCAAAATGTATCTGTTTCCATTACTCCGTTGCTGTCAAAAGGAGTAATAGCTGCAGTCAATAATTGTCCGAAGTGGTCCATGATTATATCTTAAACCTTTCAATCATTATATTTTCTAAACCGTGGTGAAAACCTTTTAATTCACTATGGACATCGAGAATATATCCTATCCCCTCAAGATAAGCTGTTCTGTTAGTTACTTTATGATCGATACTAATAGATTCATCTCTTGTGCTAAATGTTACAGTCTGCTCTGCGATGTATTTGTCGCTGCGTAATGATTTGATGTTTATTTTATTAATTATATTTTCTTCATAGTCACTTGAATCTTGTATCTCTTTGGAAGTTCTTTCTTCATGTTCTAATGATTGAGCCATATCAACAGCAGTTCCAGATGGTGAATCTTTTTTATTACTATGATGTCTTTCTTCAATAGAAACATCAGGAAAGTTGTTATTCAATAATCCTGAAAATATTTTCTGAAATGATGCACCTATTGAAAAGTTTGGAATAATGCATATAAATTGATCATCATCAATATTACTTTTTAGTACTTCGAGTGACCTTTCATTGATTCCTGAAGATCCAACAACAAGATTAATTTTCTTGTTAGCTAGTACGGCAAGATTTTCATTAATGGAATCAGCTGGAGAGAATTCAACTAAAATATCTGCATTTATTTCATCAATGGATTTGTAGTTATGATAAGTGGTACTTTCTTTTTCTGGATCATAGATACCAGAGATATCATATCCATCTTTACTCTCTATAAAATCAGATAACAGTAAACCCATCTTTCCCATACCACCTGATATAGCAATTTTCACTGTTTCATTNTTACTCATATTTATCATTCTAATTTCTTATATCCACAGTAATTAATGATAATGTTATAAATGATGAAACCTAATGATAAAAATATAGAATCTGAAATAGTCTTAGAGTTCGAGAAAATAAGACCAGCAATAACAAGGCTACTCCAATCTCAAACTGGGAACAAAGAGCTGAACATTAATTTAGGTAAGTCTAAAAATATCAATACTAATGAGATTATTATTAACCC
>JGI26238J51125_1000370_pt1 | contig 16426 bp, 10 predicted proteins | sample SaaInlV_100m_DNA_FD_51125 | JGI IMG/M metagenome (IMG submission 51125) | reverse complement strand
TGTTAGAGGCCGGTGTTCACTTCGGCCATAGGTCTCGTTTTTGGCACCCAAAAATGGAGCCTTATATCTACGGAACACGAAATGGTGTTCACATAATCAATTTAGAAAAAACACTACCGCAATTTAATGATGTCCTAAACTTTGCAAGCAAAACTGCAGCGCAAGGTGGGTCTATCCTCTTTGTTGGAACAAAGAGAGCGGCAAGCAATATTATCAAAGAAGAGGCAATCCGATGTGGAATGCCTTACGTTAATCATCGCTGGTTAGGCGGAATGATGACAAACTATAAAACTATTAAGGCCTCAATAAAGCGCCTTAAAGACCTAGAGTTTCTTGCAGAGGAAAACTTCGCACAATTTACAAAAAAAGAAGCCCTAGTAATGACAAGAGAAATGGAGAAGCTAGAAAGAAGCCTGGGTGGAATTAAAGATCTTGGAAGCATCCCCGATGTTGTCTTTGTTGTCGACATTGGTCATGAAAAAAATGCCGTTAGAGAAGCTCGCACTTTACGCTTACCTATCATCGGTGTTGTAGACTCTAATCATAACCCAGAAGGAATCGATTATGTCATAGCAGGAAATGATGACTCAATAAGGGCGATTGGTTATTACGCAAGGAAAATTGCAGACGCAGTCCTTGAAGCCAAAGCGTCAATTGTTGAAACTAAGTCTGCCGCTAAGAAGGCTGAGCCAGCTGCTAAAAAAGAGGCTGTCGAGGCTGCCCCTGAAACAGAAACTGCTGCTGAAGAAAAGAAGCCAGCTGCTAAAAAAGAGGCTGCCAAGAAAACTACAGCAAAGAAGCCAGCTGCTAAAAAAACTGAAACAGATTAACAATTAAATACAGTATACGTAGGAGACGAATTATGGCGATTACAGCCGCTTTAGTTAAGGAGTTAAGAGAGAGAACAGGCGCAGGAATGATGGACTGTAAAAAAGCATTGGTTGAAACCAATGCTGACCTTGAAGCAGCAATTGATTTAATGCGTGCATCAGGCGCAGCAAAAGCTGCCAAAAAAGCAGGTCGCGTTGCATCTGAAGGCCTTGTTAATGTTACAATTAGCGACGATAACAAACAAGCTGCAATTCTTGAAGTTAACTCAGAAACAGACTTTGTCACTAAAGGCTCTGCATTTATTGATTTTGTTGAGGCACTAGGCTCCCTAGCTCTTAAGAATAAGCCTGAATCAGTGGAGAGTTTTTTAAGTCAAAAACTTGACTCTGGAGAAACAGTTGACGAGGCAAGAGAAGGTATTATTGCAAAAATAGGTGAAAATATTTCTGTGAGAAGGGTTCAAATTATTAGCACTGATACAGGCATTTTAGGTGCTTATAAGCACGGTGATCGTATTGCCGTCCTTACAGTGTTAGCGTCCCAAGATTCGGCTTTGGCAAAAGATGTAGCAATGCACATCGCTGCTTCACGACCGGAATGTGTCAGCGAAAACCAGCTTTCGGACGACACCCTTGAAAGAGAAAAAGCAATCTTTATTGAACAAGCTAGAGAAAGTGGAAAGCCCGACAACATTATTGAAAAAATGATTGTAGGCAGAATGAAAAAATTTGTTAATGAGGTTACGCTTTATGGCCAATCTTTTGTAAAGGACCCAGATATTACTGTTGGAGATCTTGTTAAATCTAACAACTCCGAAGTTGAATCGTTTGTCCGATACGAGGTTGGAGAAGGAATAGAGAAGAAAGAAGACAACTTTGTTGAAGAGGTAATGGCTCAAGCGCAAGGCTAGAGTCTGGTCTCATAAACTGAAAGGGCGCGTTGGCGCCCTTTTTTATTTCTCAAATATTAAATTGTTTATAGGCTAGCCCTGTCTTTAACGATTAGCTTCATTATTGCCGGCATTAAGAAAAAATCAGCCAAAAGTGCCACTAAAATCGCGCTTGCTGTAAGCACGCCAAAATCAAACATGTTGTTCATTTGTGAAAAGGTAAGAACAAGAAACCCAAGAGCCAGAACNATGGATGTCAAGGTTATAGCTCTACCAGTTCCCATCAAGGTTAATCGAACAGCCTTGTCTACATCATTGTATTGAAGCTCATACCTTCTAAAGTTGTGCATAAAATGCACAGTATCGTCTACAGCCAGTCCCAGCGCAATTGCACCAATCAACAAGGTGAACATGTCCAACGGCATTTTAAAAATCACCATAATAGTTGATAGAAAGACGATAGGCAACAGGTTTGGTATCATGCTAATTAGCCCAATTTTCAGGTTACCTATCAGTAGCACCATGAGGATTGTNATAAGCGAAAAGGCCAGAACATAGCTCACCGCACTACTATAAATTGCCTCTTCAAAAGTAACCGTCATCAATGTTCCAATGCCGGTAAAAGTCACTTTGGCCAATGAGCCAAATTTTTGGTCTAAATAGAGTTGGGCATTGTCAATAAAAATGTTTGCCTCAAGGGAGTCAATGAAGGGAGTTTTTAATGTTAGTCTCGCCTTAGAATAGTTTGCATCGACAAGACTTGTAAGATCGTTATTGCCGCTGCTTTCAAAAAGCAAAAACTCCTGGGCTATAAGATCCGAATCATCGGGAATAGTATAATATTCGTCCCTATTTTCATGAAGCGCCCTATTGGTTTCTTTAATGACATCAACATAGCTTATAACCTTTCCCACAAACATGTTTCCAGTGGATATAGAGTTTATATTTTGAGACACATCATCAATAACTCTTAATACTTCAGGGTTGTAAAGGCCGTTTGTTTTTTCAGTATCAATAATTACTTCAAGCGTTAATGAGCCATTTAAGTTCTCATCGACAGCCTCTGTTGCTACTCGCGCAAAATTATCCTCGGGAAGCCACTGAAGAGGAAAATGAGAAAACCTTAATTGAGCTGCAATGATAGCTGCGCATATTATTAACACGGTGCTAAATGAAATAATTAGCTTAGGCCTGCCAGTTGCAAAAACGCTAATTCCAATCATCGCTCTATCCAATAGAGACTGGCCATCTTCGTCTGATTTTTGTNTGAGAACCTTAAAGTTAGTTACTGACACCAAGGCGGGCAAAAAAACGAGAGTAAAAACTAATCCAACCATAACCCCGCTGCTTGCAAAAATCCCAAGGTCTGCGACAGGCGCAACGCCAGAGAAAGAAAAAGACCAGAGCCCAGCTGCGGTAGTAATAGAGGTCATGATAATTGCCAGCCCTGAATGTCCCATCGCGTACCTAAGAGACTTCTTTTTATCGTTTGTTGTAGCAAAGTCTTTATAGAATACAGCTAAAAGATGAATTGATGCACTAGTAACAACCGCCAACAAGAAGGTGGGCATTATTTGGGTCGCCATAGTAAAAGGTGCTGAAAAAATAGACATCAATGAAACAGTCATTATCAGTGTTAAAGAGACACATACAAGTGGAAGAATGACTCCTGAAATTCGCCTAAATAACGCAAAAAGAACAATCATAATGACTATCATCATTAGGCTTATAAAAACNGCTGAATCATTCATTAATGCTTGTTTGAATATGCCTGCAATTGCGGCTGAGCCGGACAAGTATATTTCAAAGTTATCGTCATTAAAGCGCTGCATTATTTGTTGCGTTTGCGCAATAATTTCATCGTTTTCTGCATCCGTTAAATATAGCTTTTGCTCTGCAGTGTTGTCGTCGAACTCAAGGCTGTCGTCGAACTCAAGACTGTCGTCGAACTCAAGGCTGTCGTCGAACTCAAGACCAATAGAGTCTGCAGAAGCACCTGCATTGGAGTAGGTTTCTGTCTCAATTGTCACGGTAGTCATTGTAAAGTCTTCACTGTAAAGTGAATTTTCATAAAGACTGTTGTTAGTAACCGTTTCTTTGAGTTTAACAAGGTCTTTTTTATTTTGAGGAAGGTTGTCAATCAGGGGCTCTACAATCAGCTCTCCTTCAATGCCATAAGTGTTTCTAGCATTGATCAAGGAGTCTACCCCTTTAATATTTGGCAACTCATTCTCTAGGGCATGATGAAAACTATCGAGCTTCTTCAGAAAGTCTAAATCAAAAATATTTCGAGTTTTAACTGCAATCATCAGCTTTTCATCGCGACCGAACTGATCTCTAAAAATATCGTACTCGACTCGCATCGGGTCTGTTTTATGCAAAAAGCCCTCTGTGGTTGTATCAATTTTTAACGATGGAAGCTGAGAGCCGAGCGCCACAACAAAAACAAAAACAACTGCGATTGTTATCTTCGCATTTTCAAAAAGCCAGTCAGAAAAAAGCTCAATTTTTGATTCTGTTTTTGTTCGCCAGTTCATAAATATATTTGTTTATTTGTGTTGTGAGATATAGAGGAACAATATAATAAAATTAAAGCTGAAACATTATATTGGACAGAACAATTCTTGTGTCTAGAATAAGGGCAATAAGTTTTAATAGAAAACTTAACCTCTAATCGCTATAGTGGCTCTATGAGTTTTTCTTTGTCTTGATCGCCTCCTTGATTGTTTTTCATTACGCGCCANGAAACGTAAAGCCCGCTTCCTATGATTACAAACAACCCAAGNATCGCTTGCATATTTGGAACATAGCCAAATACAATGTAGCTAAGCGTAATAGCACCGACAATTTCAAAATAATTGAATGGACTTAGTTCAGAGGCGCTTGCAAACTCAAATGCTTTAATAATCATAAAGTGTGAGGCGGCTGCAAAGAGGCCCATGGCGGCTCCTAACAACAATCCTTTTAGNTCCGGAGCAGACCATGCAGCAAAAGCCAGAGGGGACATTATTAGAATTCCTACGATTGCAGAATAAAAAAGGGTGAGTACTGGTGGCGCCCTAAATGAGAGTTTTTTTGTAAAAATAATATAAAGCGCATAACAAACACCTGCAACAACAGCCAACAAAAGGCTTGGCTTAAAATCATCGCCTGTTGGCTGCAACACTATGACAACTCCAACAAATCCAATTAAAACTCCAACTCCAATGAATAGGTCAAAGCGCTCGCCCAAAAGCATTGGAGACAAAACCGCAACAATCAAAGGCGAAATAAANAGAAGGGTGAGCGCATTAGGAATAGGGTTTGATTTTATTGCCGCAAAAAAGAAAAGGGTTGCTAGGGTCAGCATTAAACCTCTTAAAAATTGAAGCCCAAGACTTTCAGGAACTCTTTTCCATTTAACTTTTTTCCAAAAAATAATTGGAATAAGCCAAAACGCATGAAAAAAGAATCGGGTCCATGTAACCTGCATCACAGAATAATCTTCACTTAGTAGCTTAGCAAAAATGTCTAAAAAGGGAACCGTGCTCATGCCCATTAGCATAAGTCCTATCCCTTTTAGAACAGTTTTATCAAAAAAGCTCATAAGTCCTCCAATAAGAAACTATGCNGATTGTACAATGCCAANCGTGCTGGCTAAGCTTTAATTAAGTATGGTGCCGTCGGACGGAGTCGAACCGTCACAGCTTGCGCTACAGCCCCCTCAAGGCTGCGTGTCTACCAATTTCACCACGACGGCAAGGGTTGTTAGTTGCTAGGTATTTCGCTTGTGTCTTCGTCAAAAGCATCATCACTCATAACGGTTTGCGACATAATGCTTTGACCTGAATCTGCAACACTTCTTTCATTAGAGGCAAAGTACGCAAGGCTTATACTTGTTACAAAAAAGCAAATCGCTAAAATTGCCGTTAGCTTATAAAGGAAAGAGTGTGCGCCTCTTGCACCAAAAACTGATCCCGCTGCTCCAGAACCAAACGCAGCCCCAGCATCAGCGCCCTTTCCGTGTTGAATTAAAATTAGTCCTACTAGGCCTAAGGCCAACAATACATGAACCACTAAAATAATTTGAAATGTCATATTAACTGCCTTACAAATTTGTAAAAAATCTTCTGCTTTTAGCGCTGCACCGCCAATTAAACCGCCATCTATATCTGGACAAGAGATAAGCTCTAATGCATTGCCAGCATTCATACTTCCGCCATACAGTATAGGTGTTTTTTCAGCTATATCTTGATTGCTACTCGCAAGAAGATTACGAATAAACATGTGAACTGCTTGTGCTTGTTCTGGGGTAGCTGTCATGCCTGTTCCAATTGCCCAAACAGGCTCATATGCAATAATAATGTTTTTGAATGCCTCTATTCCAATCAGCCTAACAACTGTAGTAAGCTGCTCTGAAATAACTGCCTCTGTATTTCCAGACTCTCTTTGATCAAGAGACTCTCCAATACAAAGAAGTGGCGTCAAGCCAGAATCAATCGCAGCTTTTGTTTTTTTGGCAACAATTTCACTAGTTTCACCATATAAACTTCTTCTTTCAGAGTGTCCAACAATAACGTGCTTAGCGCCAAAATCTTTAATCATTTCTGCGCTTACCTCTCCAGTAAAAGCTCCTGAGACATTCACATTTAGATTTTGTGCACCAAGCATTAAACTGGACCCACTAATTAAAGTTTCAACCTGTGATAAGTATGGAAATGGAGCACAAACTAAAACCTCTGCGCTAACATCACCCATTCCAGACAATATGCCGTTGACAAGACTTTTAACTGCGTCTTTGCTGGCATTCATTTTCCAGTTTCCAGCAACTATCGTATTGCGCATCTTTTTTGGCCTATATAAAAAGAGGGCAATGTTACTCTAAAACACATAGAAAATCAATTAGGAACAAGCCTTAAGAGCCAACTTAATGTTAATTATTTAAGGCTTGGCATCTCACGCATAAACAATGCTTTTTGAATGTCTGTCTCAGCTGTCTCAAAGTTTTGAGCCGCCAAATGACCTGCAAACACGGCATCAGCAATTAGACCAGGGGCCTCTGCATCTCCAATCAGCTGAATATTTATAGCGGCAGGCTGTGTTTTCTTGTTTGGTTTTTGATTAATTAGCTGCTCATAAAGAGAGGTATTTGGTATTCGTTCAGTTACCATAACTATTGATTGGCAGGATATTTGTGTGCTGGCCCCAGTGAAAACACACTCAAGGTAGGCTATTTGGTTCTCAATTTTTTCGATTAAGTTGTTACAAACAATCTTAACACCACTACTTATAAGGGACTTCTGAACTCTTTTCTGCTCTAGGGTTGACTCTGTCCATGGAGAGACAACGCTAGCAGGCGTAATAAAGATTACATCGACACCCTTTTCGCTTAGATGGTCTGCCAGTACTCCAGCCAGGTACCCCTGCTCATCATCATAAACAATGATTGAGTCTTTGATATTTTGCTCTTCCTGAATAATCTCTTCTGGGGTAAAAACCTCGACACTTTCAATTCCTATTATTGGGCTTCTTCTACTTCTTCCAATTCCATCTTTTCGCCATTTTGAGCCTGTCGCTAAAAAAATGTTTTTAATTCCAAGCTCATTAATATGAAGCGAGGTAAGCTGGCTTTCTTTATATATTTCAATATTGTTTTTTTGGAGAATTTCATGAACCCTGTTGTCAACAACCCGCCTCCAGGCCTCCAGGCCTTTCAAGCTTGACTCAAACAAAACTCTTCCGCCCAGCTGATTTTCTGATTCAGCCAAAATTACCTCGTATCCTCTCCTTGCGAGCTGAAGACTACACTCAAGTCCCGCTGGTCCAGAGCCAACAACGAGTGCTTTTTGGTCTGATACTTTTGGCTTAATAAACTCTGGATCCCAGCCCCTTCTCCATTCTTCGCCCATAGTTGGATTTTGTGTACATCGAATTGGCACAGAAAAATTATCGCTTGAAACACAAATATTACAACCGATACATTCCTTAATTTGGTCTGTATTTTCTGACTGTATTTTGTTTGGCAAGTAGGGGTCCGCAATTGAAGGCCTGGCTGCGCCAATTAAGTCTAAGACGCCCCTATCAATTAGCTTTACCATTAAGTCTGGTGATGTCAGCCTGCCAACCCCAACAACCGGCTTGGTGGTTAGACTTTTTACAAATTCAACATAGGGCATTTGATAGCCCTCATTTGGCTCAAAACGAGAAGTTTGTGAGTCATTTGACCAATCAGAAACATTGACATCCCATAGATCTGGATGTTCCGATAACAGCTCAACCACAGCTCGGCCTTCCTCATTAAATTGCATACCGTCTTTACCTTTAAGCTCATCTACAGCAAAACGAAAAGCAATTCCACAACTATCGCCAATAGCCTCCTGTGTTTCTTCCAACAACTCTCTAGTTAATCGTAAGCGGTTTTCTAGGCTTCCGCCATACTCATCCGTTCGGTTATTCATATCTGGCAAAATAAACTGTTGTGCTAATGACATACCGTGACCTGCATAAACATAAACAATGTCAAAGCCAGCCTCTTTCGCATTCAATGCAGCTCTTTTATGCCAGGACCTAAAATCTGAAATATCCTTTTTTGACATTCTTCTTGACTGTTTTGGATATAAAAAATTAACAGGCTGTGCGTTGGGAGACATAGCAGGAATTCTAGAAAAGAGGTTTGTAGAATTATGGCCGCTATGGGTCAATTCAATTGCAGCTAGGGCATCATACTTGTGAACAGCCTCAGTCATTAGACGAAGCGCAGGAATGTCTCTTTTGTCCCAAATTCTTTGCTCAACATAAGGAGCTAAATCAGAGCTTGGATGTATCTCTGCCTCTTCTGTGCTTACAACCCCCCAACCCCCTTTTGCCTTAGTTTCTCTCATAGCGGCATGTGCTTTTGGTCTTAGGTGTCCCATTCCACAACAATGCGGCACTTGGTAGAATCGGTTTTTTGTTACAACTGGGCCTATTTTTACTGACTCAAAAAGCTTGCTGTAAGGATTGTTTTTCATGGGCTAGTTATACAATATTAACAAGATTAAAATCAAACTATTCTACCAAATGCTTTAATCATCTTTATCGTCATTACAGGTATCATTAGATTTTTGATTTCATGTTTTATTTACCAAAATGTCACAGACTTGGGCTGAATGCTTAGACTCCCTAAAAGACTCTCTTCCGTTAGGAGAGTTTAGCGTATGGGTTAAGCCACTTAAAGCGACGGAAAGAAATGAAACACTTTATCTAAACGCTCCTAGTGCGTCTGCACTCAAGTACATACATAAACACCAAAACTTAGAGGCAGCAATTATTTTGGCAGTCTCTGAGTGTGATCGTAAACTTAAAGTAAGGTTTGGTGTTGTTGAGTCTAGCAAAAAAACAGCAGGCGCTAAAAAACATCACACTACACCCTTGTTTCCAGAATACACCTTTGATAATTTGGTTTTAGGAAGTGCAAACCAGGTCGCCGCCCTAGCAAGTAGGCAGATAGCAGAAAAAATTGGGGCGTCTCCCTATAACCCTTTTATTATTTATGGTGAGTCTGGGTTGGGCAAAACGCATTTAATGCAGGCAGCTGGACATCTTGCTCTTAAAAAACCCAAGCTCAAAAATTATCTACGTGCCTCTAATGGATTTTGTTAGGAACATCACAACAAGCCTTCGCCACAACACAATTGAAAACGTAAAGCTTTTTTACCAGTCAGCGGATCTTTTATTGGTTGATGATATTCATTTAATTGCAGGAAAAGACAAGTCGCAAGAAGAATTTTTTCATATCTTTAATTTTTTATTCAGCACAAAAAAACAGATTATTTTTACATGCGACCAACCCCCAAAAAACATCAAGGACCTTGAAAACAGGCTAAAAACAAGATTTTCCCAAGGACTAAACTTGCAACTCTCTCCGCCAGAACTTGAAATGAGGGCTGCTATTCTCCTTAAAAAATCACAAAACCCACAAATATCTCTTAACCTTTCAGAGGATGTTGCCCTTTTTATTGCGAGCCATGTAATGTCAAATGTTAGAGACCTTGAAGGGGCTTTACTGAAACTAAAAGCCTTTGTAGACTTCTCTCAAATCGACCACTCTCTTATTACCAAAGACGTCGTTGAGGGGGCTTTGGGCGACCTCATAAAACCAAAAAAACTTTTTATTGAGGTTAATGAAGTACAAAAAACAGTCAGTAAGTATTATGGAATTACGGTTTCAGATTTGGTTTCAAGCTCCCGCAAACAGCACCTAGTTAAAGCAAGACAAATGGCAATCTATTTATGCCACGAGTTAACATCATTGTCGTTAGCTAAAATAGGCCAAAACTTTGGAAACAGAGATCACTCTACAGTGCTTTATTCTTGTGAAAAACTTAAGGNACTTATTGCTTCGAATGAAGAGATCAAAAATGACATNGAAAACATAAAGATTAAAATNACTAACTTATAAACAAATAAATTANTACTTGGGTTGTTAGTAATTAACAAAACATCTTATAATTAGTGGACAAGTTAACATCTTAAATATTAAATAAAAAAGATATTAACAACATAGTCACCACTCAAACGATTGATTTTTTTNAAAAAAAGATAGTAATTAACAAAAAATAAACAGACTAATAATAACAATAATTAATTTAATAAGAAAGGTTACTTATGAACACTGAATTAAGCGTTGAAGAACTCATAGAACCACTACAAACCGTAATAGGGGTTGTTGAAAAAAAACAAACTCTTCCAATTCTCTCTCACGTACTAATTCAATTAAAAGAAAAAAAGCTTACGCTAACAACCACTGATATGGAGTTAGAAATAAGCGCATCAAATACAATAAAAAGTGACACAGAGGTTACGTTTACAATTTACGCAAAAGATCTAATTGATATTGTAAGAAAACTTCCAGAAAAAACACAAATAAAATTCAAAATAGAAGAAAACAAAGTCTATCTAAATGCCAATAAAAACACTTTTGAACTTAATACATTTAATCATTTAGATTTTCCAGCTTTACCAAAAACCCAAAATACAAGTGTTATCAAAATTAAGCAAGAAACTCTCAAAGAGTTAATTGAAAATACTAGTTTTTCAATGGGAAATCAAGATATTCGAGCTTACTTAAACGGGTTGTTTTTTGAACTAAACAAAAACTCATTAACGGTTGTTGCAACAGATGGCCACAGACTTTCGATTGGTGAGGTCAGTCAAGAAAATAGTTTAGAAGAAAAAAAGACTGTGATTCTCCCTAGAAAAGCAGTGCTGGAGTTGACTAAACTATTAAATAAAAGCTCGCAAAACATCGCAGAAATACACCTTTCGGATAATTATTTTTCACTGATCGACTCAAACACTAAGATCATTAGTCGACTTATTGATGGTAATTTTCCTAACTACAAACAAGTAATGCCAACAGACTTTAGTAACACTATTGTGATTGATCGTGAAGACTTTTTATCTAGTTTACAACAAGCCTCTATATTTGTTGACGAGAGAACCAAGGGTGTAAAGCTCGTATTTCGCGACGACAAACTTAGTATTTTTTCTCACTCAGAAAGGGGTAGGGCTGAGACTCAAATTGAAGTAACTAAACAAGAGAAAGAACTTGAAATTGCATTTAATATTCACTATCTAATATCAGTTCTCGAAAAACTTACCTCTAAGGAGATCAATATGGTGATACCGNGTGGTGAAAACAAGTCTTGTTTATTAAGTGCTATTGATGATGAGAGCTATCACTACATTATTATGCCGATGAGAATTTAGTAACTGTGTTTAATGGCAATCATTGAAAAGCTACATGTTTTAAACTTTAGGAATTTAGCAGATCAATACCTGCTTCCAAACAACAACATTAATTTAATACTTGGTCAAAACGGACAAGGTAAAACAAACTTTATTGAATCAATCTATTATTTAGGCCATGGTAGGTCTTTTAAAACCAAGAACTTTAGAGACGTTGTTCCATTTGATGATCAACAAATAAAAATATCTGCAGTTGTAGACTCACAAAAAGTTAGCATAAAAAAATCTCGTGATAAAAGTGTTGTTTNAATTAACAATGAAAAAATCTCTAGTAATAGTTTTTTAAGTCAAATTCTCCCTATACAAATTATTTCTCCTGATCGCGGGTTTGTTGTTGGCGGCTCACCGAAACTTAAAAGATCTTACCTTGATTGGGGGGTTTTTCATAACAATAAAAACACCCTCAAAACATATAAAACATATAAAAAAACGCTAAAAAGTATTAATACATTGTTGGCAGGTGGCAACAATACTGGCCTTCAAGAGTGGTTTGAACAGTTTGCCAATCTGTCAGTAGAGATAACAAATGATCGAACGAGCTATATAGAAAAATTATTAAGCACCCTAAAAAAAGATTCACATAATAAACTTAATAGTTTAATTAAATCTAAAGAGGTTTTTAATTTTCAAATTCAAACAGGCTGGCCAAAAGAGGTTGATGCTCTTAACCAAACACAAATATTTGAATACCTTTTGAAAAACAAAAACACTTTTTTAAAAACCAAATATTTAAATTATGGTCCCCATAGAGCAAGCGTTGAATTTTTTTTAAACAATAAAAACGAGAACTACCTTTCTAGAGGTGAGCAGAAAAAAATGTCAATTGTTTTCTGGATGCTTCAAGTTATGGCCTTAGTTGAAAATAAATTAAACCCAGTTGTATTAATCGACGATATTTCTTCAGAGCTTGACGACGTCAAAATTAAATCTGTCATTAACTTTTTAACTGAAACTAATATTCAAATTTTTATTACAGATATAGGTAACAAAAATTTACCATTAGACACAAAAAAGTCAACTATTTTTGAAATAAAAAAAGGGGTTTTAGAGGCCATGTAGTTCTCTTTTTCAAACACAAAATAACCCCTAAAAAAAGCAGATGAAATAACGCTAAACTAGATAGGCGTGGTATAATAAATTTATTTTTAAAGGGTGTTTATGAGCGAAGAATACCAAGCCTCTAATATTAAGGTTTTAAAGGGTTTGGACGCTGTTAGAAAGCGCCCTGGAATGTATATTGGTGATACAGATGATGGCACTGGTTTGCACCACATGGTTTTCGAGGTTGTTGACAACTCTATTGATGAGGCTTTAGCGGGCCACTGCTCAAAAATTGAGGTTGTAATTCACGACGACAACTCTATATCTGTAACTGACGATGGAAGAGGCATACCTGTTGATATTCATCCAGAAGAAAAAATTTCTGCTGCAGAGGTTATTATGACAATTCTTCATGCTGGCGGTAAATTTGACGACAACTCATACAAGGTTTCTGGCGGGCTGCACGGTGTTGGTGTTTCTGTTGTTAATGCTTTATCTGAATCACTTCATTTAACTATCTATAGAGATGGCGAAGTCTACGAACAAGACTATGTTTTGGGTGTACCCAAAGCGCCCATAAAGACAACCGGCAAAACAAACTTTTCTGGAACAACCATTCACTTTAAACCAAGTGCTGATATTTTCGCAGAAACAGTTTATAAGTTTGAAACACTGTCAAACAGGTTGCGTGAACTTTCGTTTTTAAATTCAGGTGTTCATATTGAAATTAATGACGAGAGATCAGATAAAAAAGATGTGTTTGTTTATGAGGGCGGCATTACTGCTTTTGTTGAACATTTAAACAAATCAAAAAACCCAATACACAGTGATATTATTTCTATCTCTACTGAAAAAGATGACATATCGGTTGATGTGGCGCTTCAATGGAGTGACTCTTATCAAGAGAGTGTTTATTGTTTTACAAACAACATACCTCAAAGAGACGGAGGGGCCCACCTTGCTGGTTTAAGGGCTGCGCTAACCAGAACCCTTAACAGTTTTATTGATGCATCTGGTTTAGCTAAAAAAGAAAAAGCAGCGATTACCGGTGAAGATACCCGAGAAGGATTAACGGCTATACTATCTATTAAGGTTCCCGATCCAAAATTCTCTTCTCAAACTAAAGATAAGCTTGTCTCTTCTGAGGTTAGAGCCCCTGTTGAGTCATCTGTTAACGAAAAACTGGGTGAGTATCTTCTAGAAAATCCAGCAGAAGCTAAAATAATAATAAGTAAAATTTTTGAGGCCTCAAGAGCCCGCGACGCAGCTAGAAAGGCTCGTGAAATGACGCGCAGAAAAGGGGCATTAGATATTGCTGGGCTTCCTGGAAAGCTAAGTGATTGCCAAACAAAAGACCCTGCCGAATCTGAAATTTTTCTTGTTGAGGGAGACTCAGCGGGCGGTTCTGCAAAACAAGGAAGAGATAGAAGAACACAAGCAATTCTTCCGCTTAAGGGAAAGATATTAAATGTTGAAAAAGCTAGATTTGAAAAGATTCTTTCTTCACAAGAGGTGGGAACGTTAATTACTGCACTGGGTTGTGGAATCGGTAAAGAAGAGTATGACATAGAAAAACTCAGGTACCACAAGATCGTTATTATGACCGATGCAGATGTTGATGGCGCCCACATTAGAACCCTTTTATTAACCTTTTTTTATAGGTACTTTCCAGAGCTTATAGAAAATGGCTATCTTTATATTGCGCAACCACCTTTGTATAAAATCAAAAAAGGAAAACAAGAGCGATATTTAAAAGATGACGCGGAACTTGACGAATATCTGCAGCAAGAGGCAATCCACGACGCCAGCCTTTTTGTTAATAACGACACACCAGCCATTCAAGGAGTTGCACTAGAAAAAATTGTATCCAGTTATTATGAGACCATTGGGGTTATCGAAAAACTTGGTAAAAAGTATAATGATTTTTTGTTGAAAGCGCTTCTTGGTATGCCAAAGATGGATTTAAAGGACACAAATAAAGCCAAAGAGTGGTGTGAATCTCTACAGCAAAAAATGAACAATAGTAGTTCAATGTCTGAGAGTCACAGCCTTGATTTTTCTGATAATAGTGTTTCTTACTCTATGAAAACATTTGGTGTTGAAACAAGCGCATCATTTCTTGATACAGCTTTTTTTGAATCCAAGGAATACAAAAATATAGAGAGGTATTCTAGTCAGGTTGAGAGCATGTTTACTGACGAAACATTTGTTCAAAAAGGGGCAAAGGAAATAAAAACACCAAACTTCTCTACTGCGCTTAATTTTCTATTAGCTGAAGCACGAAAGGGCCAAGGTTTCCAGCGATATAAGGGCTTGGGTGAAATGAATCCAGACCAGCTTTGGGATACAACAATGAACCCTGAGTCAAGAGTGATGCTTAAAGTTAAAATTGAGGATGCGATTGCCTCTAATGATGTTTTTACAACCCTTATGGGCGACGAGGTTGAGCCAAGAAGAAACTTTATCGAAGAAAACGCCCTTAAGGTTGATAATCTCGACTTCTAAATTTAAGACTCAAATAACTTGAATTAAATTAATTTGGGTTATGAATTTATTTACTAACGTATAACCTGTATTTGTAAGATAATAACTTNAATTACTTACAANTGGTAGGGTTATGTCAAAAAAACATCCTGTAATTGCTATAACTGGGTCCTCTGGAGCTGGAACGTCGACNGTAAAAAACGCNTTCAATCATATATTTGGAAGGGTTGGNGCTAAGCCNGTAGTTATTGAAGGGGATAGTTTTCATAAGTTTGACCGTAAGCAGATGAAGACTGCAATGGAGCTTGAAGACAAAAAAGGAAACAAGTACTTTAGTCATTTTGGGCCTGAAGCTAATCATTTTGATCTGATTGAACAAACGTTTAAAGATTATAGCGAGAAGGGCCACTGTAAGCGCCGCTACTACATCCATNCTGATGAAGAGGGNNTCCCTTTTGGTAGAAAAGCNGGTGAGTTTACTGAGTGGGAGGATGCTGGCAGAGATAGTGACTTGTTGTTTTATGAGGGCCTGCATGGAGGCGTTAAAGANGGAGCTATTGATGTAGCTAAATATNTTGATCTTTTGATAGGCGTTGTNCCTGTTGTTAATCTTGAATGGATTCAAAAGATTCACCGAGACAAGGAACAAAGAGGCTATTCTGCAGAGGCAACCGTTGATACAATTCACAGACGTATGTGGGATTATATAAACTATCTCACTCCCCAGTTTTCAAGAACACATATTAACTTTCAAAGGGTTCCAACTGTGGACACATCAAACCCTTTATAGCTAGAGATATACCAACACAAGATGAAAGTTTTGTTGTTGTTAGATTTCAAGACCACAATTATTGTGACTTTGTTTATTTACAAGACATGGTGGCAGGCTCATTTATGTCCCGACCAAACACGCTCGTGGTTCCAGGCGGAAAGATGGGTTTTGTAATGGAGTTAATTTTAAGAGAGCAAGTAGAGAAAATGCTTGGTTATTAAGCGGGCTATATTGCGCTCTTAATCCTTCACAACAATATTGATAAGTCTGTTTGGCACAACAATCACCTTGATTATTCGCTTTCCCTCAGTAAACCTTAAAACCTTCTCGTCAGAAAGAGCAGACTCTTCTACCAATTTTTTTTCAGAGTCTAGCGGCACTATTATCTTTGCTCTTAGTTTTCCATTTACCTGCGCTATTAGTTGAACATTTTCTTGAATAAGCGCTGAATCATCAACTTTAGGCCAGCTTGAATTAACTACTGCTTCTGTTCCACCTAACAAAAACCAAAGGTGGTGACAAACATGAGGCATTACAGGACTGAGACATTTAACCATTATCTCAATTGCCTCTTGCTTAATGGCCAGGCCTTCTTGTGAATCATCAGTATATTTTGACAGTGTGTTGTTTAGTTCCATCAT
>JGI26238J51125_1000366_pt1 | contig 16567 bp, 9 predicted proteins | sample SaaInlV_100m_DNA_FD_51125 | JGI IMG/M metagenome (IMG submission 51125) | reverse complement strand
GTCTACAATGTCAGTGGTATAACTTTTGCCTACGTCCAGACTTCCCCTGCCTATGTTTGTAACAAACCTTCCAACACGATCTATTGGTGACTCTGCACTGCCCCTGTCCATTGGCGGCCTGTTCTGTGGTGCGTTAGGGTTTGCCTGAACTATGGCGTGTGCCTGGGGGACTGAGGGTGTGATACGCTTGACTGCTGTTCCTAAAGTCTTCTTTGAACGTGCAACACGTTCTCTGGATTTCTTGTTGAATACACTGGCACTTCTACCCATACAGTATCACCAATTTACTCCTATTTGAAATTTAAAATCCAAACTGATTCTTCCTGTCCTTAAGACGTTTTGGCTCCGAACCTTTGAATGTTACATAGCCTGAACCTTCACCACTCTTGCCCCAGTAGTTGGACTCGTACCAGTTCTCAGGTGTCTGCCACCATGTCTTGGCTGACTTTCTCTTTGGCTTCTTTTTCCTTTTCCTTGCTCTCTCCTCTGCCAATTCCCATGGAAGTGGTCCCAACATTACTGGTAAAATCACCTGTGACCTTGGCTGTTTTTGTCTTATTGATTGGTATTGAACATCCTTATATTTTTTAAACGGAAGTGCATCAACCCTGAACTTGTATCCGAAATCCTGTGTCTGTCTTAATGCCTGAGTTACTTTTGTTGTTGCAGATACTCTTAGTTTCATCTGGTAATCACTACTCAATATACTGTCCAATCTCATTGCTGTCACTGTACTTACATCTGTATCAGGCCTTGTTATCTGTCCCGGTAACTGTGCTGCCAGCCATCCCAAGTTTGTATCAAGTGTATTCTTTTCTGTTTGTAATGGTCTTAAACTAGGACCAATTTTCATTCCTGAAAGCAGTCCAGGTAGACTCAAGTCCAATCCTGATGTTATGTCTGTGACACTTTTTGTGTTGACTGATTGCTGTTGTTTTGCACTGTCAGCATAAGCCATAAACGATTCATCTTTCTTAGTGTCTTGCGTGGCTACTGGTTTTGGTGTGACATTCACACCCAATGGTGTTTCTGCATATGCAGGGGTGAATGGAACTGAGATGCCTTTTGATTTTGACTGTCCGCGATAATCAGGTTTAAGATCTGATTGTGAGAAAGAAAAGAACTTTACCCTGACATCAGATGGTGCTGGCATTTGTCTTTGCTGTGATATTGTTGTCTGTGGTTTTTGTGTGGCATATGCCGATTGCAGTCTGCTTAACTCATTGTCTATTGCAGAGACACTTACACTTTCAGTATCCATCTTGGATTGTGCACGTTTTCTTGCAGTAGGTGTTGCATTAGGATCAAACAATGTTGACCTTGCATTATTAATTTCATTCAAACTGTTTTTCTTGGTTTTCATCTTATCCAATATTACCTTCATTGGCATCAATGCCTTTGTATCAACACCCATGTCTTTTAGGTAACTCTGTTTTGCAGTCTCAATCCTAATATCTTTTTCAGAGCTTTTAACCGTACTGCCTATGTCAGCCATAAAGAACTCTTCTCTTTTCAGATCTTTTCCTCCAGGTGCCACTACATTTTTTTTCTCCAACAAGTCAAATGTCACATTTTCAATCTTACCTTCTTCACCAAAACGTATGTTTGTAGGTTTTATTCTTTGTTCAATATCTCTCTTGTTGTTGTCTCTCCATTTCACAAATCTTTTTGTCATTGGTTTGTTGTTTCTCTTAGAAGCAAGATCTGCTTTCTGCCATTCATCTATAAATTTTATTGTATCCTTATGATAACTGCTTTGTACAAGTGTTCCTCTTTCGTCTGGAATCTGCTGACGGTTTGCCTTAAACTCCTCTGCTGGACGTACTTTTCTTATATCAAATCCCTGTTTATTATACTCGTCCATTCTTTCAAACGTTTGAAGTTTAAGCCATTTGGAATCTGACTGTCCGCTTATGTTAGGTAACTGATAATGATATGTTGTATTTTTACCCTTGGTTACCTTAATTACTTCTCCTGAAAATCCAACATCCTCTACAATAAAATTGTTATTCTCTAACAATTGTCTTGACTTGTTGTTACGAGTTTCTAAATCAGCACCACCAGTTATTTTATCCCATGCCTTTACTCTTGCCGTGTCATCCATTTTGGTATCCTTTGATACAACACTGTCAAACACACCTTTGTTTTGCATTTCCTTCAAAACTGACTGTGGTAACTGTGATCCTCTCAAATCACTGCCTTGTGCAATTACATTATCAGAACTGTCCTTGATAGTGAAGAAATCATCACTGTTATCAGCAGTGAGTGACGTCTTGCCCATGGCAGTGGTATGTGTTGGTTTTCCTTGCTGTGCTTTAAGGTATCTTATGTTAAAATCTAAACTTCCGATATAGTCATCTATGTCTGATTGGTTAGAAAACATATTGACCCCACGCTTNTTNCCAAACAGTGTCCTGAAACGTGTTTCCCTAGGTCTTGTGTTTTGAACTGGTGTAAATCCAACTGTATTACTCNATCCTTGCAAATTTACCTTCTCTTGTTGNAGTTCCCTTATCTTTACACTGTAACTAGCATACTCATTGGAATCAATATATTTTTTTTCAAGTTTGGTTTTTTCCAATGCCAGTTCAATGCTTGCCTGCTCTAAACGTTTTACTCTTTGTCCCTGTGTTATTTTAGAAGAAGCAATAGATACAAGTTCAGTCTTGTCACTTCCAGGTTTTGAATATGTTGTTTTTAATTCACCAATGTCTTCCCACATCTCACGTATTTCGTCCGGCACCGGTCCTCTAAATTCAGGGTCTAAAAATGCTTTAGTATTTTCAAATTCTTTACGTCCTTTCCTGGTCAAAGGTGCGTTTGGATTCTGTTTTTTTGAATTGTTAAGGTAACGATCTATAGAATCCAACTTATCACTAATTTGTTTTACCCTAAGTTTTTCTGCTGCTGTAAGGTCACCCTCTACCCACATGCTTACACCACCCTTGTCTTCAATGTATGAATTTAATCTGTTTTCACGTGCCATTTCTATTGAGGCGTATCTTGAATCAACCCTGCCCTTTGTTGCGTCATATTTTGCCTTTATCTCCCTGTCAACCGGAAGATTGTTACGCTTCATATATTCAACTGCACGATGAAATCCTACAAGATTTTCTGGGTCAACCCATTCATCAACTGAAGTTTTTTTGTCAAACCTATATCTTAATTTTTCTCTGAACCCGGTCAAAAGTCCACCGCTGAAAAAGTTGTCTGTTGACTGTAACTTGCTTACGGCCCTGTTTGTTATTCTTCCCACAAGACTGTGTGATGGCAACGACTCACTTAGATTGCCAAAGTTGTATTTTATACTGATCAAACCTGCTCTCTGCTCGACTGTCTTTGCGTTAGGTTTTGCACCTCGTCTACCTACAACCTTTGCCCTGTCTTTCAATGTAACCTCCCTTAACAGGTTGTTTTTAACTATGTCGTTAACCATTGATGTGTAATCATCGTTGTTTTTAAACTTCTCGAGCTTGGTGTCAGGATCTTTTTCATATTTTATCATCTTTTCTATTTTTGCATCAATCTCTGCCTTTGATGTTTTTGGTGTTTCTGTTCTGACAGTATCATCAGGTGTGTCATAATATTTCTTGCCCTGCATCTCCTCATATGCTATAACCAAGTTTGTTCTGAATGTACGTTCCTTGTCATTAAGTTTTGCCGCAAACAAGAGTTCCTCATATGCATTCTTTTCACCCTCTGCTTTAAGATATGAATTATACTCTCTCTTTGTAACACTGTCTCTGACCCACTGACTATCTATGTCTCCTCTCTTTCTTCCACCTATAACACCCAAGTCAATAACATTATACATATCCAAACCTGTTGGTTTTATCTTTTTGCTGTCTATCTCGTCAACAGGCATCCATGCTAGTTTTGATGTCTGTTCAGGTGTGTCTGGAACATCACTTTTTGAAACAAGTAGTTCTTTGCTTGAACTTAATGCTTTTTGGGTATATGACAAATCATCACTGCCTGCAGTAATTGATTTGCCACGAACAAAATTTTCATACATGTCATCATTTATTCTCAATGTTGTTTTTTGCATCATAACCCAGTCATCATCGCCAACTATAGATTGTTTTACTTTCCTTGCTTTGCTTGATCCTGATTCCAGTGACGACAATGTCTTTGTTCTTGCATTGATCTTGATAAAATCAGACATCTGTTTTTTTATTGATTTTGACACGCCTTCGCCAACCTTGTCTGGCCCGGTATCTATTCCTCTCAAGTCATCCCTTATTTTACCCACAAGATTTGAGAATGTGGAACCCTTTTCAAACTCACTTACTTCCGCAGTTGTAAGCTCTCTTATACCTTTCTGTTTCAATGATGCGGCTGACTCAGTACCAAGCACTATATCATTTTCTTCCTGGAATTTGGATGTGGTTTTCTTTGTTGCCTTCCTTCCCGTTATGGGTCCGCCAAACCTTATCATTGCATCTTTGTCAAATGTTGAACCCTTCACTTCTGCACTTGGAGCTCCGGGAGCCTCAATTTTTGCAACATCATAAACCAGTCCTTTCTCTGTTGCACCATACATGTCGTCTGGAAACATTGTAGCAACCTCAGTGTTAGTAGGTCTTATTCTGTCTGCAACATCAGGGTTGTCAAGTTCATATATTTTCTTCTGATTGTTAATCTCCGCAACATAGTAAAACTTTCCTGTTTTTTGATTTTTAATAACAGGTGACTGGTTTATTGGTTTGGTATTCTTTCCGGACGACATGTCATATCTTCCTACAAGTCCCCTTCTCTGTCCGAATCCAATTCCATATTTTGCCAACAAGAACTCATCGTCAGCTTGACTGTCAGCAAGTTTTTGCAGTTTTGTCAATTCAGATCTGTCCTCATCCATTTCTTTTTTCAAGAATGACAGTCTCTTTTTTTCATCACCTGTAAAAACAACATCATCAAGTCCTCTCTTCTTATTTAATGATTCCATCTCTTTTGCGGATGATTCAATGTTTTCAGATATGGTGACAATTCTGTTATCACGTATCAAGTTCTTGTCTCCAGTCAAGACTGCCCTTGTGTCCATTATCTCATTATAGGAACGAAGCATGTTGTTTGCCTTGTCAAGCTGAGAATCCTTTGAGGCAACCTTGGAGGTATATCCAACATTTATGTCTTGTTGGCCCCACATATTCGGGTCCTTGTTTTTGTCTGGTATTGCCCTTGCTGTCCAAAGTTCGCTTGTTTCTCCACCTGTAAGACCCTTCAAAAATTTAATGTTTGGTCCGTCTTCTGAAACCTTTTGATAGTAACCCCTGGTCAGCATGTCTTTTATGTCGTCTGGTGCATTGACTGGTATTCTTATGGTGTCTGTGGCAACAGGGTTGTCTGCCTGTTTTGTGAAAATAAATTCAGTATTGTCAAGTGTCATTCCTCTGTTTCTTATCTTGTTATGTGGTGTGAATCGCTTTACTGTCTTTCTGATTTTTCCTTTTGGTACAGTTGGTGCCTTGACTGAAACAATACCCTCAACCATTCCACTTGGAGAACTAAAGTTTGAACCCAACTGTACTTCAATCTCGTTGCCAAATCTGGTTGCCTTTACAATTGGACGTTTTGGATATAGTATTTCCTCCAGCGGTATTATTTTCTGATACTCATCACCCATGTACTGTTTTAAGAAACTTGGTTCAAAATAATACTTGTCTTTGGCACTACCCCTTCCTGGAACAACACCGCTGAGATTGGATCCTATGTATGAATCTGCCTTGTTCAAAAGGTTTTGCTTAGCTGATATTTCTTCATCCTTTTTAGATATTGATACGTCAAGATCATCTATCTTGCGTTGAATACTAGAATCCATTTTAGTATTCATATTACCAGTAGTTGGTCCCCTTGACTTTGTAGTATATTTTGTAAATGTTACACCTGTATCTTTTAAATCAGTTTTCTGAGTCTGTAATATTTCACGCTCATCTACAAGTTTGTCAAGTTCCTTTTGTATTTTTGGCTTTACTGTCTCATCAATCTGTTTCTGTGCTGAAATGAAATCGGTTTTCTTTATCCACCCTACATCCAAGAACTGGTTACGTAATTCTTCTGCAATTGCAGTGACCTGTCTGTTTCTTAGTCTTGATATGTTGTCGCGATGGTAGTCAAGCATTTTCCATAGACGTCCGCTCTGCCCACCATACTTTCTCTGTTCAGGCTGTAAAGGTGTCTTACCATCAGCATTCTCAAGTACATCATCCATTTTAATTAATTTGCCATCAGATGAAACACCAAACATGTCGGAGTCACCGTCAAGCTTTGCCTGAGTCTTCCATGTGTTTCTCCATGAAGATCGTGTCTTGCCTGGAATGTTTTCCAGTGTACGTATTGTATTGCCGAATGGTGACCAATTTTCATTTGTTGTCATTCTCTGCATTTCTAACTCAAGGTCAAGTTTTCTGTTTCTGAGTTTAATTAACTTGTTTCTTTGCCTAGGTGTCACCTTGTCTCCAAGTTGTTTTCCAACCTCATGTATCTTTGACTGTTCCCAGAATGACTGATCTATATTCTTTGACCCGACCAACTTGTTTGCGGAATTTTTTAGTCCACTGATACTAGACTGAAGATGTGCAATTTTTGTATCTCTTATAACATCCACCTGGTTTGGTAACTCTTTGTACTTTCTAGTTATTTCAGGCTGTATCTTTGTCTCTATCCATTCAATGTACTGTGCCTTGCTGCTTCTTGCTATGTTGTTGTCACTGCTTTTGTTTTGTCGCTTAAAGTCTTTGAACTCTTTTCTGAGTTTGGCTATGTTGAGTTTGCTCTTGTTGAGTTTTATGCTGTTGTCAGCCATCTTCCATTTCTTTTGTAATTCTTTTATCTTGTTATGGTTTGAATTTATCATTACATCCACATCAGCCTTCTCGCTTTGACTTAAGGGTGAGTTTTTCTTTGCAGACCTATATGCTGATATCTCTTCACCCAATATTTTCTGCTGTTGTCTGGCTGAATATTTTAAATCTGTTGCATCCTTAATCTTTTTATTTAATGGTATGTCCTGATCCTTTTTTATTACATTCAAAGCCGCATTGACAGCCCTGTCCAAATTCTTTGGAAGTTTTGCATTTACAATCTTTTTATTTTCGAAGTCCACAATCAATGACTTTGCCTTGATTACATTCTTGTCAACCGCATTGGCTGCCCTCTCTGTCTGTACGATGGCCTTGATTGTTGCAGGTCCTGGAAGTTTGCCTGTTGCCGCTGTCATCTTAACTGATGCCACTGCCAACTTTGAAGAAATTGTAACTGCTGCCTTTGCCTGTCCCACGCCAATAAACCAAAGTGGCACCTCACCAATTGCACTGCCTATGTACATGGCAGGCTGTTGCATGAATCTTTCTCCTGATTCCTCATAGCCTTGTCCTATGATTGCTCCTGTCTTTTCACTTGTAACCACGTCCTGTAGGTATCCCAAATTTTGTCCAAGACCTCCAATTATATCAGAACCACTTCCACCTCCAGATCTTAAAAATGACGGAGCCCACTGATAGTCAAGTCCTGTAAGCTGATCTGGCCAGTAAAAATTCTTATCTGTTATGCCGAGATCCTTTGCACCTGCAACCGTTTCTATTACAGGATTTATCAACAAATCCAAACCTGTTTCCTTTACCATCTGTCTTTCCGCAGGCACATTGTCAATTACATTTTTTACCATCTGTACTGGCTGTTCATATGGAGAAACCAATCCTTGCACAAACTTCATTGCATGACTCCATCCCTGCATATCCTTATTCATATCCCATTTCCCAGTTTCCGGGTCCCTGGAAATTTCGCGTTCAAGAAGATCTTTTGATACTGCTGGTTTACCTGTTGTTCTTTCTTTTACAATTGCTTCTGCATTAATTGCTGGTACAGATATTCCCTGCGGTGCAACTGATGTTGCTGCAGGTACGACTTTGTCAGGTCTTGTGTCTTCGACTAGAGGTGTTCGCTGAGGCCTTCCTGTACGCTGTGCAGTAGTTGTTCGTCCCTGTCGCACTGATACGTTTGTTGTCTTTGTTGCAGTACTCTTTGTACTTGTTGAACTAACTGTGTCTTTCTTGTACTTTGCAGTTAACTTTCTTCGATTGATGTTGCTTCCTACACTTCCTCGCAGACTAAAAACCTCCAGTTAATTTTTTATAATATCTTGCTATCTTTGGATCTACTATTACGTCGGACTGATTAAATCGTGGATCCCAAAGTGTTCCCTTTTTGTTTGTACTGTATCCTATGCGGTTGATCGGTGTTACTGCCTTTCCCAAGCTAGGGTCAGTATATTCTGCACCAGGTCTGAAAGGACTTTGTGTTGATATCCCACGAAATGACTTTTGTGCATTTTTCACTGGGTCACCCTTGATTGTCATGTATGTGTTTTCAGCAAACTGTACTTCCTGTTTTAGATACTCGTACTGCTTTACCAGTCTCTTGCGCTGTGTTATTAATGGCACTGCTACTGAATCTTGCATCAGGTCCAGCTCGGTAGGAGTCTTGTTATGTTTTGCACGGAACTGTCCCACTGTCCTTGATAGGTGCTGGTCAACCTTTTTTATTTTGTCAACTATCTCATTCATCTTTGTCTTGCGCTTGTTCTTTTGTTTTTGTATGAACGGTGAACTTTCATTTATGCCAAACTTCATGTCACTATGCCTCCAAGTGTAAATTCATTTCCTCCTCTTGTTCTCTTTGAGCCTCCTCCGCCACCTTGTCTTGAGAAACTCTTAAGACTTGGTCTTCCTCTGGACTGTACACCTCTTCTGTTAAGCGATACATTTGGATCACCGCCCCTGAGAACATGATAATCCTGTTCCTTCTTTTGTTGCTCCAGGTCTTTTCTTTCTTTCTGTGTGAGTTCAAGTGATTTTTCAAGATAGTCTTTACTTGAAATGGCATACTCTTTGTCCTGTTTCTCGTTATAAAATTCTACCAGACTGTCTGACTTGTCTAACTCAATACCTTCAATGTCTTTTGTCTGCTGTGATATCTGTGACTTTACCTCGTCCTCATATGATTTTGTCTTTTTGATAAGTTTTCCAAGGTCCTGTGAATAGTAAGGACCTCCTCTTACCTTACCGTCATAACTGTCCAAAACAAAGCCGACATGTGAATGTCCTGTCACTTTGTCTGTACCAAACGTGGCCTTGCTTATTTTTTTCTGCCAGTCATAATCGTCAACCTGATCCTTTAATGTTGTTGCCTTTGTGTCCAGGTCAGTGTGAACCACTTCCAGTGTTGGTATGAGTGATTGTTGTCTGTCTTTTTTAGTTACTGTTTTAAAGTCTGATTCTATTGCACCTATTATTCCTTCCTGATTTGTACGTCTTGCCGATATGTTTGAAATTAAATTCTGTTTGTATGTTTCATAATCATCAAAGTCCTTGTCCATTACGGCATAATAACTGTAGTCTTGTACTTCAGGATCTGTCTTATAATATTTTGAATACTTTGACTTGTTGGATCTGCTTTTGTCCATAATTTTCTTATATAACATTTCTTTTTTATCTCCTTTGTTCAGTTTACTTTCTGGAGAAGATACAAGTACGTCTTTGTAGGTGGATGTGTTAACTGTTTTATATCCTGTTATTCTACATCTGTTATTATGACACCAACGATTTGCTACTTGTTTGCTTGATGCAACGTCTACAACTGTTATTTTTCTGTTTGGATCAAGTTTTGCATGATCTGGATTTATTCCCTTTGCCCAATCAATCAATCCTTCTGTCTCATAATATTTTTCAATAAATACTTTTGGGTCAAGTGAAAGATGACTTCTTATTCTGTTACCATATCCAATTCGACTATGTACTGGCTTGACGGGACCTCTTCCCCAGTCTGCTAAAAGTGCATTTGCCTGCTGCACACCTGGTTGATATATGTAGTTTTGTTCGAAAGCTGTCATTCTTTTTACCCTTGCAGCACCCTTGGCTTGTGCTCCACCTGAATAACTACCATCGGCATTTCTAGACGACCCACCTGCAAAATATGTCTGACCTCCTTTATCTACTGGTCTTTTTTTAAACCCTGATTTTGTTCTTTCATTCTCTTCTGTTGTTTCCATCGCTTCAGCTGCTTCCCTAGCTGCAGGTCCTAACTTTTTCAATATTTCTCTGATGTCTCTAGCTTTTTTATCTGCCTTTATTTTTTTATCAGTTGGATACCAAACATTTGCATAATTGTTACCCCTGACAAGGTATCCATCTTGGTCAACCTGTTCATTCATACCAAGAATTGTTTGTGTTCCCTTTTTTAGAGTGTCCTTGTTCATGTATACATATGTGGAGTCCAACATATTTCCTTGCTCGTCCCAATGTTCACGTTCAAGATGAACACCTACAGGTTCCTGTTTCTTTAAACCCCAACCAACTTTATCACCCCTTACTACTTTAACTCTTTTTATTGGATTAAATGATTTTTCATCTTTCAAGTTAAACGTTACACCAGTATTTTGCCATTTGTTATCTGCTCCCCATCCACCTTCTACTGAAAAAACTGGAAGTTCCTGATTGCTATGTATAGGTTTTGCCCTGGTTTTAAAATCCAGTACAAATGGACTGTCTGCTCCTGGTTTTACAGTTCCTGATGAAAAGCCTGAAAATCTGGTATTGGAGTCAAATTTAAAAGGATTCTTAAATTGTCGGGACATATACATCTGACATGTATCTTGTATTTAAAATTAAAAATAACTAGTTAAGAAAGGTCTTACCTGACTATTTATACTTTTTTGCCGTTTCTTCACTAGCAAATTTGTACACTAGGCCTGATTTAGCTTTACCGATTAGTTGGAATCTGCCATTTACCTTTTTGACCTTGATGTCTTTACCGTCAACTTTTACCTTTTTACGGGTACGGACGTCATAGAATACTTCTGTTGCCATACCTAGGTTCAATTTAACCGTGTATATAAACTTTACTTTTATCCTCTGACCGTGGTTATGTGATCTAAAATGATATCCATTATCTCTTTTTTGTTTGGGTGTTCTACCCAAAGAACCAGGTCTTTTAACGGTATGTGATATCGTCTGTCTTTAAAGTATGTTTCTACCCATACCATTTCCTTATATGGTATTGTCCTGTATTCATTCATTACATCCTCATGCAATAATACTGCATGTTCTAATACCTGCTTTGTATGTCTGTGATGTACCTTATGCTGTACTCTTTTGCGACAGCAAATACAGAATGTCTTGCTTGTAAATACCCAAGCACCACAAGCCTCACACCAGCCTTTTACATATGGAGTGCCTTCAGTTCTTGTTCTCTCTGATATGTGAGCGTGCTTACAGAAACCGTCAGTTTCTATAGGGCGTTTTTGCTCTGTTTTAATTTTATCCAAATGGACTCTGTCCACCACCGTCACCGCCACCACCAAATCCACCTTTCTTTGCCATCTTGGCTTCCGTGGTGTGTTTGATTCTGGTTTCTGTTAGTACGTTGAGCATTCTTCCGTCTATGGATGTAGTTGCAATCAATGTATTGCGATGTAACTTGTGGAATTTTTCCAAAGTTCTGCGTCTGACATCATTGACAACATCAAACAGTATTGTAAAATGCTCTAATTGATATACCACGTGTGGGAGTGACTTGTTTCCAAACAGTGTTCTATATAAAAAGTCATCATGATCTCTGGCCTCACTGATAAGTTGAATTGTTCTGTCAGGACTTACTGGTCGCGCACCTGGATCATCATATGACATATTTATATGTTCAATCACTGGTATATAAAATTAATATTTATGTTGGGCCTGAGACTATTCTGGCCACAATCATCTGATAGAATGCTATTCCAAATGAAACTACCAATAATGTTACGCCTATTATTCTTGCAGTTTCAAACTCTGGTGAGCCTAACGTATCACCAGTAGTTGTTTCCAAATATGCCATGTAACTTGCTGACATTGCTATGCCCACAATTCCCACCAGTTGTGGTGATTCTGTTCTAAGCCAAAGCAATCCAACAATCATTGCCCAGAATATGACCATTGCCATTCCCTTTAGAGATTGGTCGTAAGGCAGTAACATTGTGCCTAAAGGATCAGAAGTAAAACTACAGTTTCCAAGTTCCCAACAGTTGCATTCTCTGCCCATTATTTCAGAACATTCAGCATTTGTCAACATTGATCCTTCCAAGTGATCTCCCCATACGTCAATCGTGTTTATGAACGGTAGACATGATATAACCATTAATGTAATAATTAAGGTTTTATTCATGATTTATAACAGCACACCACCTATTTGAAATTTATTATTACGGCAATGACTGTCCAGGCATAGGCTGAATCTTTGGAATTATGCTTACTGACTCTACACCTTCGCGTACTTTAATATCAATAATGAAATTAACAAAGCCTGTGTTTCCACTTGCATCCTCTGCTTGACATTCAATTTCATGTGTTCCAGGTGCAAGTACCTTGTTTCTGCTTGGATTACATTCTGCTATCAAACCTTCGTCAACATTGTCTGTAACCAGTACATTAAATTTTGTCTTCATTCCGTTTGTATTGTCTGCCTCAAATTCCAATACTTCTGGTGCTGTCAATATTGGTGGTATAAAGTCAGGCATTGTTACAGGATCTGATGTTGGTGACTCTATTGCCGGGTCAACAGGTACGCCTAGGTATGTCTGTACCTTGGATTCATCCTCCTTTGCCTGGTCGCCCTGTACTACTCCAAGGAATGTTTCTCCTTGAGGATCATACGGCTCTCCTCCGGCATCCAGGTATGCCTGGTACTCTTTCTCTCCAAGACCTGCTATATATCTTCGGTCAACTTCATCCCTCAGACCATTGTCTATCTCCCACTGTTCGTACTCTTCTGGAGTCATGACAAATACATCCGGCTTTCCAGATATTCTGTCAGCGACTGTATCTATTACTGGAGGTGCATTGGACATAACAACTGCTATACCCATGACACCACCAAATATTAACATAATTGGGATTGCCTTCTTTAATGGATCTGATAACTTATTGGCTACTGCTTCCTTTGTCAGATGAAGTTCCTTCATCGTCGTGTAGCATACGCTCGGAGAATCCGCTTGAAACTGGACTAGTTTTTTTTCCGAAGAGATTGAAACGCTTCTTGGTATTTTTTGTTTTTTTTTGAGGTGCTCATCAATGTTCTTTCCGTTTGCAGGTATAGGTTTTATGAAACTGTCTATCTTGTCCCATCTCTTTTTTCTGATCATTGACTTCATTACTTTGTATGGCTTTTGTTTCATTGGCGGTCTTATTTCGTCACGTTCGTCTGAAACTATAAAGAAACATAACATCTGTTTCTTTAGAAAATATACGTTGTCCTTGTCTATCTCAAACACACCATACTGTGTATATGCCTTTGCATCATTGACATACATTGGAACAATATCAATACGCTGGTATGCTATCTGAACAAATGCAAAGCCTGTTCTATTCATTCCCATTCCGATAAGATGTGGACTGTATTTTGGTATTGGTTTTGATTGTGTGTGAACATTAATCATCATGTCTGTCTTGCTTGTCTCATCATCAGTTGCATGGTCTTGAAGGAATCTTTTTGTTGACGGTGTCATGTCGTTTGATATGTCTTTTGGTATGTTCAGATTCTCTACATTGACACTTGGATCGCTTGCAACTGTACTCATAAAACGTTCCTTGTTGAACAGTTCCGATTCGCCAACATCCTTCATAACCTCATCTATCTCACTTATTGCAGAAAGGCTTAACGGTTTGGAATTTGAGAAATTGTAAAAATATATGCCTGTTTTTTTATAACGATACTCGTATTCATCGTCAAGTTCATATGTCTGGCCGTCCTTTGTTGTAAAGTATTTTGAATTGTATTTGTTTATTTTAATAAAACTGACATTACGGTCACCCATTTTTATAATAGCAATAGGTTTTTTTGACAGTTTTATCTCAAATAAAGGAACAACCATAGAATTTTTCTTGATTTAGTCCTATATAAAATTAAAATTATTTATGGCTAGGACCATCTCTTGCCCAGGAATATGCCTAGTATTGCAGATACTATGAGTAGAGCCCAGGTGGCTGTGTTCATTGCATCTGAACCAAAGTCAAGGTATCCTAGGTATGCCATTATTCCTAATGTTATTACTATGAATACTACACCCATTGGTGCACTTCTTCCTGTAAAGATGCCTGCAATTGCAATGACAAATATGAATACCATATTAACTCCAAACAGGTTGCCCATTGGCTCAATACCAAGTTGTGCTACTGATGATGGTGCTTTGAATGACTTGAAAGTTTTCTCAGATGGCACACCTTTTGGTACCTGATCTCCTGGTTGACACATTATATCATTAGGGTCACAAATTACAGTTATTGTTTGATCTGCATTCTTTGTATATTCAAATGTTGGATTAACAATAATTGATCCATAATAGTCTGTCTCTCTGTCTAACTCTGTTGTTTCACTTATTTGTGAACTGGTTGCAGTGAATGCCTTTACTATTGCTGGCTCATTTATGTTTTGTGGTTGGTATGAAATAATAACTTCAGCACCTACTGGTTGAACAGTAAATTCTAATACTGACTCAGTATAACTTTCACTACATTTGAATGCTGTATCTGCCTGTGGTGTTCCGGCAGAAGCCACTGGTTTATTTATATCCCACTGTCCGCCAGCAGCAACACAGTCAGCATCAACATCATATTCAGTTCTGTCCTCGCTGAATGATATATCTCCAGTGAATGGTGATGATGGTGTCAATGACAATGGAGGATTGGTCTGACTTTGTATGACATAACCGGTGTCCAATACAATTGTCATTACATATGAACTGGTCTGTGTCGGATAATCGATCATTGATGGCAATGATGCACCGCTTGTGAGAGGTATGTTTAATGATACCAAGTCAACCCTTACGTTGTCCCTGTATAATGCCTGCTGTACAATTGTTGCACTTGATGCGCCTGATGTGGTTATGGTTGGTGACACTGAAACACTATTGCCTCCTGTTGATGTACCAGTGATTGACAGACTTACAAGTATTGGATTGACTGTTGCAGTGTTACTTGGAACACCTTCGCCAACTGCTGTGATTGCTGACACGCGGTATACGTAACTGGAACCTGCACTAAGTCCTGTGTTTGTATATACAAGTCCTGAGTTGCCAGTATCAATCACCACATCTCCCCAACCGTTTCCGTCAATGTTGGTTTCAATATGATAACCGATTATGGCATATCCAGATGTGCTGGATGGTGCAACCCAGTTGAGTACTGCAGCGTTGTTGTTTGCTCCAGTCAAGGCAGCAGTCAAACTTCCAGGTGCAGTTGGCAGTGTTGGCGTTAGATAGCTTACAGTATTGCTGTTTCCACTTACGCCTGCTGCTGTGACTGAGTTGACTCTCCAGTAGTATTGCTGTCCAAGTGTTAGGTTGTTGTCATCAATTGTTGTTGTGGTTGATGGAAGATGTGATGTCCAGTTTGAATTGTCTTCACTTCTTTGCAAGGTGTAAGTTACTGAAGGTGCTCCTCCAAAGTCAGTTGGTGCAATCCATGTAAATCTTGCAGTTGTCGGTGTCGGGTTTGTAATTGTTAGACCAGTTGGTGTTCCTGGCAATGACCATGTTGTTGCTGTGGCTGAGGCACTCTGTACACTTTCGCCTGCTGCGTTGGTTACTGTTACTTTGTAGTATACGGTCTGTCCCAATGATAGACCTGTTGCCTGGTAGGTTGTTGCACTGATGCCAGACTGTAATAGTGTGAATGTAACGTCATTTGCAGAACTGTATACTGAGTATGTTGTGGAGCCTGAAACTGCTGGCCAAGTTAGGTCAATTGTTGTTCCACTGCTTGCAGTTGCTGTTAAGNACTGGTGGGTTTGCAAATGTTGTGATTGCCTGTGCTGGGGATGTGACAGAACCGTATGAGTTTATTGCAACAATTCTGTACTGGTATTCTGTGTTTGTTTGAAGATTGTTATGTGTATTGGTCAAGCCACCAGTTGTTGTTAAGGTTAGCCATTGTCCGTTACCAACACCGTTGACAAGGTTTAGAATTTCAACCCTGTATGAGGTTATGCTGGAACCGTGATCATAAGGTGCAGACCAGTTGACAGTTGCACTTGTTGTTGTTGATGAGGTTGTTAATGGTATGAAAGGATCAGGTGCACCGAAAGTATGTGCAGATGCAATTGGACCAAGTGCTCCAAGACCAAGTGCGTTAATTCCAGTGACTTTGAAATAATAATCAGTTGAATCTGTTAGACCAGTTACGGTATATGACACTGCCGTACTTTGTGTGTTGACAGTAACGTCAGTGAATGCAACACCGTCAAGTGACTGTTCAACCTTGTAACCAGTCACGACATAGCCGTTTGCTGTTGCTGGTGTCCATGTTAACTGTATACTTGTGTCGGACTGTGTTATTGCTGTTAGTGCGCCAAGTGCTCCTGGTGTGTCACCTGCTATGATGGAGACAGCAGAACTGAATACAGAATTGCCAACTTGGTTTACTGCCGTTACCTTGTAATAGTATGTTGAGCCGTTTGTCAAGCCAGTGTCCTGATATGTGATTGCATTGACTGATGTTAGCGGACTCCAGTTTGTACCGTCAGTTGATTTCTCAACTGCATA
>JGI26238J51125_1000343_pt1 | contig 17214 bp, 13 predicted proteins | sample SaaInlV_100m_DNA_FD_51125 | JGI IMG/M metagenome (IMG submission 51125) | reverse complement strand
TGTACGACAAATTTTGGTAACCTTAACCGTCCACACTTCTCTTCTTAAATTTTTACTTTTTAAATAGCTAATTGGGTCTAAAAAGCCCAATAATCCACACTTATCTATTGTGTTAACAATAATTTTCGTGAGAAAGTGTGACGCTTATAGGCTAAAATAAAAGGAAATCAAGCATTTATGAATAAAAAAAATACTAAAAATTGATGATTTTATTGGGTTTTTTTTGATTTTTTGACCCTGCTAAACTAATAATTCTAATCAAAATATAATTAAATGCTAAAAAAACTTCAATCATTTTTTTTTAAACGATTAAAAGTATTAGGATTATTTCTTATAATTATTTTTACAATAATAGTTTCATTGTTATTCAATGATAAAAAAAATTTACAGAGCAAAGAATATAATAATTTTATCAATAATATTTATCTCAAAAAAACTCTTAGTGAAATTATTGATAATTTAGAACCCAGATACAAAAAATATAATCACAAAATTAAATCTGGAGAAACTTTTGACAAAATACTTAATAGTTATTCAATAGAAAAAGAAGAGATAAGTGCTATAAAAAAAAGTCTTTTAAAAAAATCAATCATAAACAAATTAAATACTAATCAAAAAATTCAAATCATTGTAGATCAAACTAACAATAAAATTAAAGAATTTATTTTTCAAATTTCAAATACTGAAAAAATTTATTTATCAAAGAGCAGTGAAGAATCAGATTTTAGTAAAAAAATATTGATTATAAAATTAGATAAGAAAATTATTTATAAAGAAAATATAATACTTCAAAGTCTTTACAAAGCTGCAACTGATCAAAATATTCCACCAAACACTATAATTGAATTTGCTAGAATTTATGGTTTCCAAGTAGATTTTCAAAGAGATATTCGTAAAGAAGATAAATTTCAAATTATGTATGAGGTATTCATTGATAAGAATAATAAAGTAATTGAAACAGGAAAAATTCTTTTCGCAAATCTTAAGTTAAGTGGTCAGGATAATTCATTATATTATTTCGATAAAGGAAGTGTTGAAGGGCATTATGATAAAAATGGAAAGAGTGTACAAAAGGCATTAATGAAAACTCCTATTAATGGTGCAAGATTATCTTCATCATTTGGAATGAGAAAACATCCTATCGATGGATTTAATAAAATGCATAAGGGAACTGATTTTGCAGCACTCAAAGGAACACCCATTATGGCCTCTGGAAATGGTATAATAAAAAAAGCTGGTTGGTGTGGAAGTGGAGGAAATTGTATTAAAATTAGACATAACTCAACATATGAAACCGTTTATGCCCATATGTCAAAATTTTCACGAGGAATTAAAAAAGGTGTTAGAGTTAAACAAGGTCAAACTATTGGCTATGTTGGTTCAACTGGAAAATCAACAGGTCCTCATTTGCACTATGAAGTTATTGTTAATGGAAAAAAAGTGAACTCTCAAAAACTAAAACTTCCATCGGGGAAAGTTTTAAAGGGAAAAAATAGAGAATTATTTGAGACTATTAAAATTAAATTAGATGTTTTAAAGTCAGAAAAAATTATTGGATTAAACTAATTTGTTTCAGCTTTTTTTAGAAATCGGTTTAATTTCTGCTACAATTTTTTCATCTTTAGTATTAATTTCTTCAGATTTATCAGATAATATTTGAGTTTCTGAAGTATGTTCGGTGGGTTTATTTTCAGCAAATTTTAATTTTTTATAATTTTCCTGTTCGTTCAAAATCCTTGTAAAATGGTCAGCATGCTGAAGATAATTTTCTGATAATATCTTGTCTCCATTAGAAGAAGCCTCTCTTGCTAAATCGTTATATTTTTCAATTAACTTCGGAGCATTATGGTTGTTTCTGCCAGGAGCTTTTCTTGTAAAGCTATCATTATTCGAATAATTTGATCCAAATCTAGATCTATCTCCATTATTTTTAAAATTTCTATCGTTTCTTCTAAAATTATTTCTTCTCACGTTATTATTATTTCTAAATGTTACCATAAATTTAATTAGTTATATCTTGGTACTGACTATGCAACGATCATTCTTTGCAAGATCTTTAACAGTGCCATTTATATAAAAACCCTTATTGTTTAATAATTTAATAACTTTACTTTTTTGATCAAAACCAATCTCTAAAATAAATTTTCCATTTTTTTTTAACAGTTCAGATGATTTTTTTATTACTTTTCTGATAACTGATAAACCATCTAATCCACCATCTAGAGCTAACTTAGGCTCAAACTTTAAAATATCACTCTCCAAATATTTTAAATCANTTTTTTTAATATAAGGGGGATTAGAAACAATTAAATCATATTTGCCTTGANCAAATTTGTCAACATCTGATTTATAAAATTTTACTCTTTCAGCTACAAAGAGCTTTTTTGCGTTTATTTTAGATATTTTTAATGAATTTTTACTAATATCTATTCCANTTCCATAAAAATTCTTTCTTTCTTTTAGAATGCTCAAAAGAATNCACCCTGANCCAACTCCAATATCAAGCATTCTTAAGTAATTCTTATTCTTAGTTANTTTTAAAATTTGTTCTATAATAATTTCTGTATCAGGACGTGGTATTAGAGTATTTTTATTAACACAAAATTCACTTTTCCAAAAAAACTTTTTATTTAAAAGATAGGCTATTGGTTTTCTTGTGGCTCGTTCTTGAACCAATTTCTTAAAATATTTTAAATTTTCAATATTTAAAACTTTATCATGATTCAAAATGATGTACTCACGATTTTTACCTAANGCTTTAGCCATTAAAATTTCTGTGTCGAGTCGAGCAGATAAAATAGATTTATCTTTTAAAACATTNGCTCCTTCTATAACTGCTGACTGAATATTCATTTAATTTAAACTGCTTAAACTGTCTTCNTGTGCTTGTAATGTNAANGATTCAATCATTTCATCAAAAGCTTCTCCTTCTAAAAATTCCTCTAATCTGTGAAGTGTTAAATTTATTCTATGATCTGTAACTCTTCCTTGTGGAAAATTATAAGTTCTNATTCTTTCTGATCTATCTCCTGTCCCAATTTTTGTTTTTCTATCTTGTGATCTTTCCTGGTCAATTCTTGATCTTTCTAATTCATATAACCTTGACCTTAAAATTTTCATACCTTTAGCTTTATTCTTGTGTTGAGATTTCTCATCCTGCTGTGAAACTGAAAGCCCTGTTGGAATATGCGTTATTCTAACTGCACTATCAGTTGTATTGACCGATTGCCCTCCAGGCCCACCTGCTCTAAAAACATCTATCCTAAGATCAGACTCGTTTATCTTTAAATCAACTTCTTCAGCTTCAGGTAATACTGCAACTGTTGCAGCTGAAGTATGAACTCTTCCTTGAGTTTCGGTATCAGGCACTCTTTGAACTCTATGAACGCCACTTTCATATTTTAAAGTTGAGTAAATGTTAGTTCCTTTTATGGATGCTATTACTTCTTTTAAACCTCCAGCGTCACTTCTTGAGATTGATATCAATTCTAGTGTCCATTTTTTTTTATGACTTACTTTTTCATACATTTTAAAAAGATCTGAAGCAAATAAGCTTGCCTCTAGTCCTCCTGTTCCAGCTCTTATTTCTATGATTGCATTTTTTTTATCAGCTTCATCTTTTGGAAGTAAAAATAATTTCAATTTTTTTTCATTTGTTTCAAATTCGATCTTTAAATCTGATAATTCTAATTCTGCCATATCTTTTAATTCTTTATCTGCAGAATTGTCCTCTAAAATTTTTTCTAAATCTTTTTTATCATTTTCATAAGATAAATATTTTTTAGCATTTTCTATGATCTCATTAACATCAGCATATTCTTTTGATTTTTCAGCAAATAGCTTTTTGTCAACTTCACCTGAGGATAGATCTTTTTCTAAAGTTGAATGTTTTAGTATAAGTTCTTCGATTGTTTTTTTGGGAATCATGATTTTTTTTCTAACTCTGAAGCTTTTTTTTCAACTTCGGTGACAACTTTATCAATTATTTCATTTGTTAAGACTTTTTTACTTTGAACACCAGAAAGATAAAGCATATTATTACCTTTTCCACCGCCTGTAATACCCACATCTGTCATTGCTGCTTCACCAGGTCCATTAACTACACATCCAATTATGGATAGTGTAACTGGTGTTTTAATGTGTGATAATTTTTCCTCTAAAACCTTAACAGTATCAATCACTTGAAATGCTTGTCTTGCACATGAAGGGCAAGATATAATTGTTACTCCTCTATTTCTTAATCCTAAAGACTTTAAAATCTCATTACCTATTTTAATTTCTTTTACTGGGTCGTCAGAAAGTGAAATTCTAATAGTATCACCTATTCCATCTAAAAGGAGTGTTCCTAGCCCAATAGATGATTTGATACTACCAGAAACAAAACTTCCAGCTTCTGTAATTCCAAGATGTAAAGGATAATCCATTGCTTTTGAAAGTTGTCGGTAAGCTGCAATTGATAAAAAAACATCAGATGACTTAACACTAACTTTAAAATTAAAAAAATTTTGGTCTTCTAAAATTTTTATATTTCTTAAAGCACTTTCCACTAAAGCCTCTGGACAAGGTTCTTTATATTTTTCAAGAATTTCTTTTTCAAGTGATCCTGCATTAACACCAATTCTTATTGAACAATCATTATTTTTTGCTGCACTTAAAACATCGTGAATTTTTTGTTTATCACCAATATTACCTGGGTTTATTCTTAAACATTTTGCTCCATTTTCAGCAGCTTCTATTGCTCGCTTATAATGAAAATGAATATCTGCGATAACTGGCAGTTTTACATTTCGAGTTATGTCTTTTAATGCTTTTGTGGAGTCTTCATCTGGACATGAAACCCTTACAATGTCTGCGCCCTCTTCATGAATTGCATTTATTTGATCAATTGTAGCTTTAACATCGTTTGTCAAAGTATTTGTCATTGACTGAACTGAAATTGGATTATCCCCACCAATTTTTATATCACCAACATTTATTACTTTAGTTTTTTTTCGATTAATATTTCTGAAGGGCCTGAGGCTCATAAAATTTAGTCTAATTTAAATTCTTTATGTAATACAGCTATAGCTTGTTTTACTTGATTAGTAGCAACTAAAACTGAAATTTTGATTTCAGAAGTAGATATTACCAGGATGTTTATCTTTTTTGAAGCTAAAGCTTGAAACATTCGATAAGTAATTCCAGGAGTTGTTATCATTCCAACTCCAATAATTGAAACTTTAGACACATCTTTATCAAAAGATAATTTTTTGTAAGATATTTTCTTATTTTGTTTTATAAATTTTTCTGCTTTTTTTAAGTCATCAGATTTGATTGTAAATGTAAGATCTGTTTCTTTACCATTAAGTGAAATATTTTGAACAACCATATCTACATTTATCAAATTTTGAGATAAAGGTTTAAAAATAGATGCTGCTACCCCTGGTCTATCTTTAACTCCTTCAATTGTAATTTTTGCATCATTTTTTGTTGATGAAATTCCAGTTATGATTTGATCGCTAAAGACTTTAGATGAATTTGTGATTAACGTTCCAGGTTTTGAAACAAATGAAGATTTAACCTGTATATCTATTTTATTCAATTTTGCATCTTGAACAGATGTTGGCTGCATAACTTTTGAACCTAAAGATGCCATTTCTAACATTTCATCATAAAATATTTTTTTAATTTTTTTAGCATTTTTGTATTGTCTAGGATCCGTTGTATAAACACCATCTACATCAGTATAAATAATACACTCATCTGCCTTAATAAATTTAGCTAGCATTATTGCTGTAGCATCTGAACCGCTTCTGCCAATAGTTGTTAGCCTATAATTGCTATTTATTCCTTGGAAGCCAGTGATTACAGGAATGCCTCCAGTTTTGAGATAGTTTTGTAATTCTTTTGAAACCACTCTATTAATTCTTGCAGCTGAGTGAGGACCTTCTGTTATAATTGGTATTTGCCAAGATAGCCAAGATCTAGATTTAAACCCAATATGATTTAATCTTCCTGCTATTAGAGCGCAAGAAACTTGTTCACCTGTAGATAATAAAGTGTCATATTCAGCTTTATCAAAATTGTTACTAATTAATTTAGATTTATTAACAAGTTCATTAGTAACACCACTCATAGCAGAGGAAATTACTACCACTTTGTTTTTCTTCTTTTTGTAGGAAGATATAATTTTACATACCTTTTTAATCCTCTCGATACTTCCTACAGAAGTTCCACCAAACTTTAAAACAACAGTTTTCATTGATCAAATTTATTTATTATAATTTAATAAATAATTGATAAAATACATCTTAGTTGCTATGTCAACTAATTATCGAATATGAGCAGTGTAAATAAAAAAGAAATTGAAAAATTTTCAAAAATGGCCGCTGAATGGTGGAGCCCAAGTGGAAAATTTAAACCACTTCATAAATTTAACCCAATAAGAATTAGATATATTAAAGAAAATATCATTAGTAATTTTAAATTAAAAGCTAAACAAAAAACTTTAGATAAAATAAATATATTAGATATAGGATGTGGGGGTGGACTTCTCTCTGAGCCAATGACAAGATTGGGTGCAAATGTAACCGGAATTGATGCATCAAGTAAAAATATTAATATTGCTAAACTGCATGCAAAAAAAAATAAGCTTAAAATTAATTATTTATGTTCATCTCCTGAAAAATTAAAAATTAAAAAAAAGTTTGATGTTATTTTAAATATGGAAATAATTGAACATGTTGAAGATATTNATTTTTTTATAAATTCTTGTTCAAAACTTCTTAAAAAAAATGGGCTTATGTTTGTTGCAACTCTTAATAAAACATTAAAATCATATATGTTTGCAATTATTGGAGCAGAATATGTTTTGAGATGGCTTCCAATAGGAACTCATGATTGGGAAAAATTTGTAAGACCTGAAGATTTAAAAAAAATTCTAANCAAAAATAATTTAAAGTTAGAAAAGTTAGATGGGATGAATTTTAATATAATTAAAGATGAATGGAGTATGTCTTCAGATACTTCNATTAATTATATTGTAAAATCTATAAAAATCTAATTATCCTTGTCCTCTACCCAAGGTATCATTTGGGTATCAATNCCCTCTTCCTTAAGTTCCATAAGATCTTTCTTGGAAGCATTTCCATAGATACCTTTAGATTTTTTTTTGAGATTATAATGTATAGATCGGGCTTCATAAGCAAAATTTTCACCAACAAACTTAAAATTTTCTTTAATAAATTTTTGGTAANTTTTAATAGTTTTTTTTACATTTTCGTATCTGTTAACTTCTAAATCATTTTTTTTGTCTTTTTTGTTATTTCTTAAACTTGGAGCCATAAGTGTTTTATCTACTTTTGTAGAACTGCAAANATGGCAGATTAAAAGACTCTTTTTTTTTAATTTTTCAAATTCTTTAGAAGAAGCAAACCAACTGTCAAAAGTTGTCTCACAATTTTTGCATGCTAATTTATATTTGATCATGTTATTTAACTAATAATTGTTGAAATTTTTAAAACTCTTAACTTCTATAATCTGCATTAATATCAATATATTTTTTAGTGAAATCCATTGTATAAACAGTAAAACTTTTCTTTCCTGTAAAAATTTCAATATTAAGATCAATATTTTCATTTTTCATATATTCNGAAGTTTTTATTTCATCATAACNTTGATGTAATTTTCCATCTTTTACAATTTTCAAATTTCCAAATTTAATCAAAAGTTTTTTCAAATTTATTTTTGGTCCAGCTTTACCTATTGCCATAACAATTCTTCCCCAATTAGGATCCTCGCCAGCAATTGCAGTTTTAACTAAGGGAGAGTTAGCAATTGAAAAGGCTATTTGCTTAGCCTCAATTTCTGATTTACACTTTTTTACATTAACTGTCACAAACTTTGAAGATCCCTCTCCATCTGAAACCACTCTTTTTGCTAAATTTAATAAAACATTATTTAAAGCCTTATCAAAATTTTGTATTTTTTTGTCATTTATATTTTTAATTTGAGTGTTANCTGCATTGCCAGTTGCAAAAATAGTTGCCATATCATTAGTGCTTGTATCACCATCACAAGTTATAGCATTAAAGGTTGTTGAAATATTTTTATTAAGTAGCTTTTTTAAAATATCATTTGATAATTTCGCGTCTGTAAAAANATAAGATAGTGTAGTTGCCATGTTAGGGTGGATCATACCTGAACCTTTTGCTATTCCATAAATCTTAATTTTTTTATTTGCAATTGTGCATTCTTCCATTGCTAACTTGGGTTTAGTATCTGTTGTCATAATACCAAGTGCAGCTTTCATCCAAATAAATTTATTTTGCGTATATTTTACTTTATTAATTAAATTTGGTATTTGTTGAGAGATTTTTTCATAAGGATAGGGTTCCCCAATTGTTCCTGTGCAACCAAACATTATATCTTTTGAAGAAATTTTTTTGGGTATATCTTCATCCTGTTCTTGTTTTTTAGTTAATTCAGATGAAACCATTTCAGATAATTTTTTAAGACTTTCGTAACCTTGTTTGCCAGTAAAAGCATTGGCATTTCGAGTGTTAACTAAAAGAGAATAAATTCTTTTACTATTTTGATTTAAATTCCATTTAATATTTTCTGATACTATTTTCGACTGCGTATATACTGAAGCATAATTTGCACCATCTCTAAAATAAAACATAGACAAGTCGTCTCTGTTATCATTGTACAAATTTGCACTTACAACAGAAATAGCTAGACCATCAACATGGTCAAGGTCTTGAAAATCAATCATTCTAGCATTTTTTGATTTTGAAGATAAAAAGTTTGATAAATTAATTCCCATAGTGTTTAAAATAATTATTTAATACATATATTAAACAATATAAGTAAAGAATAAATCAAATACTCATGTTTAATCCATTAAATCTAATTACAAAATTTATTAAATCTAGCAATCAAAAAGAGCTTGAGAGAATTGGTAAAATTGTAAATAAAATAAATTCACTTGAGGATGAATTTAAAAAACTTGATGACACAGATTTTCCAAAGAAAACTCAAGAATATAAAGAACAAATAAAACAAGGAAAAACCCTAAATGAACTTTTGCCTGAAGCGTTTGCGTTAGTAAGAGAAGCTTCCAAAAGAACACGTAATGAAAGACACTTTGATGTTCAAATAATCGGTGGAGTTGTTCTTCACGAGGGAAAAATTGCAGAAATGAGAACTGGGGAAGGAAAGACTCTTGCAATTTCTCTTGCTGCCTATTTAAATGCTCTTGCTAAAAAAGGCGTTCATATTGTAACTGTAAATGATTATCTTGCTAAAAGAGACTCCTTAGAGATGGGTCAGATCTATAATTTTTTAGGTTTATCATCAGGTTACATCAATAATGATCAAGATGATGATGAAAGGAAGAAAAATTATAATTGTGATATTACATATGCCACAAATAGCGAGCTGGGATTTGATTACCTAAGAGATAATATGAAATTTTCAGAAAATGAAATGGTCCAAAGAGAACATTCATTTTCTATAGTTGATGAAATAGACTCATGCCTAATCGATGAAGCTAGAACCCCATTAGTTATATCAGGTTCNGCTGAAGATAAAACAGCTCAGTATCTTGCTACTGATAGATTAATCAAACTTTTAAAAAATGAAGATTATGAAATAGATGAAAAAGAAAAAAGTATCCTTTTAACTAATAATGGAATTAACAATGTGGAAAAGCTTTTTTCTGATGCAGGAATTTTAAAAAATAATAATTTTTATGACCCAGAAAATTTGCATTTAGTTCATCATGTCAACCAAGCACTACGTGCTAATCACATGTTTGAAAAAGGTAAAGATTATATTGTAAAAGATGGAATTTTAAAAATTATAGATGAACTCACTGGTAGAATACTTGAAGGTAGAAGATTTGGTGATGGATTGCACCAAGCCTTAGAGGCTAAAGAAAAAATTAACATACAAGCAGAAAATCAAACTTTAGCATCAATAACATATCAAAATTATTTTAAACTCTATAAAAAACTATCTGGATGTACTGGTACTGCTGCTACTGAGTCTGAGGAATTTTTTGAAATTTATAATTTAGAGGTTGTGATTATTCCGACTAATAACGAAATGATTAGAAAAGATCATAATGATCAAATCTTTAGAACAGAAAATGAAAAGAATAATGCAATAATTGAAAAAATTATTAATCATCACAAGGAAGGTCAACCAATTTTAATTTTTACATCAAGTATTAATAAGTCAGAAATCTATTCAACTTTACTAAAGAAAAAAAATATAAAACATGTTGTTTTAAATGCTAAAAATCATGAAAATGAAGCAGATATAATTGCTAATGCTGGTAAAGAAAGATCTGTAATTATTACAACAAGTATTTCTGGAAGAGGCGTAGATATTCAACTTGGTGGCAAAAAAGGGTCTATCCAAGAAGATCAACTTAAAACAGATAAAAACAAAATAAAATCTTTAGGTGGGTTATTTGTTGTTGGAACTGAAAGAATGGAGTCTAGAAGGGTAGACAATCAAGCAAGAGGAAGAGCTGGAAGGCAAGGTGATGAAGGGAGTTCTATATTTTATGTGAGTCTTGAAGATGATTTAATGAGAATTTTTGGATCAGAGTCTATGAATAAAATGTTAGAAAAATTAGGTCTAAGAGATGGAGAAAGCATTGATCATCCATGGATAAACAAAGCACTAGAAAGGGCCCAACAAAAAGTTGAGGCTAGAAACTTTGATATTAGAAAAACTTTAATTAAATTTGATAACGTTTTGAATGATCAAAGGTATGTCATATTTTCTCAAAGAAAAAATGCGATGAATAGTCTTAATATATTTGATTACTCTGATGAATTTTTAAAAGAAATAATACAAGATATCATTAGATTAAAAATTCAAAATTTATCAAATCCTAAAAGTAATGAGTTTAGTAATCGTCTGAAACAGATTGTTGGTAAAAGTTTTGATGAACTGGAATTAAAAGAATTAATTTCTGCAAAAGATGAAGAAATAAAAGAAAAAATTATAAATAAGTTTTCAGATTCACGAGAAGAAAGAATTAAACTTTTAGGTGAAGACCACGCAAAAGAAATAGAAAAAAGAATTTTTTTACAATCAATAGATCTAAATTGGAAATCACATATTCAATATCTAGAACAGTTAAGGCAGGTAATTGGACTCAGATCTTATGGGCAACGAGACCCTTTAATTGAATATAAAAAAGAGGCTTTTGATCTATTTTCCAATTTGCTAGATAAATTAAAATTAGATTTTGTAACTATATTAATGAACTTAAAAGTTGTTACAGAACAACAAGAAGAAAATAAAAAATCAATGGTGGATCAAATTAAAAGTGGAAAGAAAATTGGTAGAAATGAACCTTGCTCATGTGGATCTGGCAAAAAATTTAAACATTGCTGTGGTGCTTTATAAATATTAAAATAAACTAAAAGCAATAAGCAATAAACCAAAGCCGATAATTGCAGAGCCTATTAAAAATCTTTTTGATTTTAAAATTTTATCAAAATTATTACTTTTGACTGTCAGAGTGCTTAAATTCTCAGAGTTACTTATAAATCCTTTATTTCTTCCAATTTTTAAAAATTTATTTTTTCTTTCATTCATTATTTCTTCTGATGATAGATCTTTAAAATAATTTAAATTTTTTGATACACAGTCTCTTAGACCTTCTAACATTTGATCTCTGTCTCTATGAGCACCTCCTAGTGGTTCAGGAATTATCTCATCAATAACTTTTAATTCTAATAAATCTTTTGCTGAAAGTTTCATTGCTTTTGCGGCATCAAGCATTTTTTTTGGATCTCTCCATAAAATAGTTGCGCATCCCTCTGGAGAAATTACTGAATAAATTGCATTTTCTAACATAATTACTTTATTAGATGATGCTAGCGCTATTGCGCCTCCAGAACCCCCTTCACCAATAATAATTGCTAAGGTTGGAACGCTAAGTTCCATGCAACATTCAATTGATTTAGCAATAGCCTCTGCTTGACCCCTTTCCTCTGCTCCAACACCTGGATATGCTCCTGGTGTGTCTATAAATGATATTATCGGGATATTGAATTTATTTGCTAAATTCATTAATCGAATTGTTTTACGATACCCCTCGGGCCTCATCATCCCAAAATTTCTTTCAATTCTAGTTTCTAAATTTTCACCCTTTTCTTGACCAATTACTAGAACTGAAGTGCCATTAAATTTTGCAAATCCGGTTAAAACAGATTTATCCTCACCATAAAAACGATCTCCTGACAAAGAAATAAAATCATCAAACAAATTATCAATAAAAAACTTAGATTTCGGTCTATCTTCATGACGGGCAACCATAGTGGTTTGCCAAGGATCAAGGTTGGAATAGATATCTTTTAATTTTTTATCAAGCTCAAATTGAGTGCTAGATATTTTTTGAGTGTCCACTTCGGAAAGACCATCTTGATTATATGGATCTTTTAATTTTTCTATTTCAGACTCTAAATTTTTTATGTCTGTTTCAAAATTAAGATAATTTTTCATATGAATAATTTTAATTATTAATTAATTATCAAAAAAGGCAATAAAATGTTTTAAATAATTAATATTTGACTTAATTCTATTAACAAGTAGTCTTGTTTCATATCGGGAGAGACTAAGTGTATTAGCGCCGAAGGAGCAACCACCCCGGAAACTCTCAGGCAAAAGGACCGATGATAGACATAACACTCTGGAAAGAGATTTAATCTCGCCGATGGAGTAAAACTCTCAGGCAAACATACAGATGGGGTAAAATGAGTGCTATGAAAGAACAATATACAAAGATACATAATCTATCAGTTTCTAATAAATTACTTAACTTTGTTAATAAAGAATTACTTAAAGATACAAATATCTCTTCAGAAAAGTTTTGGGAAGGTTTTGATAGAGTAACTCATGAGTTGGCTCCAAAAAATAAAGATTTATTAAAAATAAGAAAAGATTTACAAAAAAAAATTGATGATTGGCACATCATAAATAAAGGTAATGAAATAAATCTAGAGAAATATAAAAAATTTTTAAAAGAAATTAATTATCTAAAAGAAGTAGGTCCTAATTTTAAAATTAAAACAAGTAATGTTGATAAAGAAATAACTAGCATTGCAGGCCCCCAATTAGTAGTTCCCATCATGAATGAAAGATATGCATTAAATGCTGCTAACGCAAGATGGATGAGTTTGTATGATAGTTTATATGGAACTGATGTAATTCCTGAAACAAAAGGAGCAGTAATAGGAAAAATATATAACCCTATAAGAGGTCAAAAAGTAATAGACTATGGTCGTAGCTTTTTAGATAATAATGTACCTCTTGAAAATGGAAGTTGGAATGATATTTCACGAATACCAGAAGTTAATAACAATCAATTAAATTTAAAACTAAAAAATCCTAATCAATTTGTGGGATATCAAAAAAAATCAAATAGTTTATCTTCACTTTTATTAAAGAATAATAACCTTCATATAGATATTATTTTTGACGCGGATAATTCACTCGAAATTCATAATCCTGATGGTAATCAAGATAGTGCGGCAATACATGATATTATTTTAGAATCTGCTATTTCAACTATTTGCGACAATGAAGACAGTGTTGCTGCAGTTGATGCTGAGGATAAGGTTGTTTGTTACCGTAACTGGCTTGGACTAATGAAGGGTGATTTAAAATCAAAATTTGAAAAAAAAGGTGTCATTCATGAACGTAAATTAAATGATGATAGAGAATATATTTCCAAAGATGGAAAAGAGCTAAAATTACATGGAAGAAGTCTATTGCTTGTAAGAAATGTTGGTCACCTTATGACAAACCCTGCAATCACATTAAAAGATGGCTCCGAAATTCCAGAAGGTATTATGGATGCTTTTATGACTTCAGCAGCATGCCTTCACGATATTAGCAGAAAGTACAATTCAAGAAGTGGCTCTATTTATATCGTAAAACCAAAAATGCATGGTCCAGATGAAACTGCATTTACAGATTTAATTTTTACTAAAGTTGAAGAAGTTTTAGGATTAGAAAAATATACTTGTAAAATTGGTATTATGGATGAAGAAAGAAGGACTTCTTCAAACTTAAAAGAATGTATTAGAACGCTTGAAAATAGAGTATTTTTTATTAACACGGGATTTCTAGATCGAACTGGTGATGAAATGCATACTTCGATGGAAGCTGGCCCTATGATTAAAAAAGGTGACATGAAAACTTCTAAATGGATTAGTGCATATGAAAACAGTAATGTTGATATTGGTCTTCAGTGTGGTCTTTCAGGTAAAGCTCAAATAGGTAAAGGAATGTGGGCTATGCCGGATAAAATGAAAGAAATGATGGAACAAAAAACTGGTCATTTAAAAGCTGGAGCAAATTGTGCCTGGGTACCTTCACCAACAGCCGCAGCACTTCACNCTATTCATTATCATGAAATAAATATTTTTGAAAAACAAAAAGAGTTACAAAATAGAGAGCCAGCAAAACTTGATGATCTTTTGACCATACCAATCGCTGATAGACCAAATTGGNCTATTGAAGAAATTAATTCAGAAATATCTAATTCTGCACAAACACTTTTGGGTTATGTGGTACGATGGATTGACCAAGGAGTAGGTTGTTCTAAAGTGCCTGATATTAACAATATTGGTTTAATGGAAGATAGAGCAACATTGAGAATTTCTTCTCAACATATAGCCAATTGGATTCATCATGGAATTTGTACAAGCAAGCAAGTTCTAGAAATAATGAAAAAAATGGCTAAAGTTGTGGATGATCAAAACAAAGATGATGACNCATACAATCAATCAAGTAGATCAAGATATGAAAAAATGTCTCCAAACTTTGATAAATCAATTGCTTTTAAAGCTGCCTGTGATTTAGTTTTTCATGGTAGATCCCAGCCTTCTGGCTATACAGAACCACTTCTTCATTTAAATAGATTGATTAAAAAAAATTAATCAGAATTAGAATTCAAATTAGCTCTATTTTTAAAAGCTGAAAATAAAGTTCCGTCGTCTAAATTTTCAATTTCACCACCAACTGGTAATCCTTGAGCTAATTTAGTAACTTTTGCATTAGTATTTTTTAAACTATCTTGAATATAATATGCGGTGGTCTGGCCCTCAACAGTTGCACTTGTTGCAAGTATAACTTCTTCGATACNCTCTCTATTCACTCGCTCTACTAAAGAGTTAATTAAAAGATCTTCTTTTCTTTGTCCTACAGAGGAAATTGTTCCACCCAGAATATGAAAGTATCCCTTAAAGATATTTGAGTTTTCAATTGACCACTGATCTGCAATATCTTCCACAACACAAATTTTTGTATATTTTTCTTTTAAACTTTCACAATTTACACACCCATTTAAATTAGATTTTAATGAGCCACATGAATTACATCTCGTTACATTTTTATAAACCTGGGCTAATGTGCTGGCCATCGGTTTAACTAATTCATCTCGGTTATTGATTAATTTAAGAACAATTCTTTTAGCTGACTTAGGGCCTAATCCAGGAAGCTTTGAAATTAATTTAATTAATTCCTCAATCTCATTAATATTTTGCATTAATTATAATGGCCATTTAAAACCAGGTATCCCAAAACCTCCTGTAGCTTTTGAAATTTCCTCTGTGGTCTTTGTTTTTAACTGTGATTTTGCACTATTATGAGCGGCAACAATTAGATCTTCTATTATCGTCTTATCTTCTTTAATAATTTCATCTGATAATTGAATTTTTTGCATTTCACCCTCTCCATCAAGTGTAATTTTAACTGAATTAGATCCTGAGATACCTTCAGCTTTAATCTCCTTGATTTTTTCTTGGCTTTCTTTCATTTTAGCTTCTAATTCTTTCGCTTTATCTAAAATTTTTGTNAAATCAGTCATTTTTATCCTCTTTATTTTCATTTAACTTAACATCTAAAAGTTCTGCATCAGGAAATTTTTTTATTACCATCTTATAAATTTCTGAACTTTTGATCTCATTAATCAGTTCATCTTTTTTATTCTTTTGTTTTTCTTTAACTGACATATCACCCTTAGACTTACTAAAAGTAATAATCCATCTTTCACCAGTCCATTCAAAAAGTTTTGAGGAAAGATCTTTTACAAAATCTTTATCTAAATTATCATTAAACGAAATTTCAATNCTATTTATTTCAAATTTTACAAGATTTACATTTTTTTCTAATTCATATTTTAGTTTAATTTCTTTTTTTTGAGTGCAAATATCAAGAAGGTCATCAAATGAATTTATTAAATTTTTATTTATTGCTTTTATCTCAGGTTTGACCTCTGGTTTGTGATTTTTTTCTTGGGCAATATTTTTTATTTGATCAACAACTCTTGAATTATTTTCAAATTCTTTTTCTTTATTATCTGTTTTATTGGCCTCTTTGTCATTTTTTACTTCTTGATCTATATTTTTCTTTAACTTAATTGAACTTAGATGCATTAATCTTATTAAAAACATCTCAATAGATAGATGTTGATTAGAAACAATGTCTAATTCTTGAAGTGAAGATATTGCAAACTGCCAAAATAAAATTAAAACTTCAGAGTCTACTTGATTAGAAATATCTTTAATCTTTGAAAATTCTTCATCATTAAGTAAAAAATTTGTGCTTTCCAAAGATAGTGAATTAATATTTTTAAAATAATAAAGTATTTCTAAAAAATCATTGATAAAGACTTTTGCCTCAACTCCTTGATCGTAAATTTTTCTGTAAATGTTAATAACTTTTTCTTCTTCTCCTTTTAATATTAATTCAAATAGATTAATTAATTGGGATTTATCAAAGTATCCAAAAATAAATTGAGCAGTATTTAGATCTAATTCTGTTTTTTCATCTAAGCTCAATAAAGCTCTGTCCAATAAAGAAAGGGCATCTCTTACAGATCCTTCTGATATTTTTACGATCAACTTCAAAGCATCATCTGAAGCTTTACCTTTTTCTTTTTCTTTTATATCTTTTATAAAATCAAATAATTCTGATGATTTAATTCTAGACAAATCAAATCTTTGACATCTTGAAACTACTGTAATTGGTATTTTTTTAATTTCTGTGGTTGCAAAAATAAATTTTAGATATTCTGGTGGCTCTTCTAGTGTTTTTAACAAAGCATTGAATGCTTGTTTGCTTAGCATATGAACTTCATCAATTATAAAAATCTTATATTTTGCTGACGTAGGACCATATCTAGAAAATTCAATTAGATCT
>JGI26238J51125_1000335_pt1 | contig 17320 bp, 17 predicted proteins | sample SaaInlV_100m_DNA_FD_51125 | JGI IMG/M metagenome (IMG submission 51125) | reverse complement strand
TTGTATGTGGTTTTTTTGTTATATTCGTTTACAAAAAATTTTCTATCTTACAATTCCTAAACCGTATTAAATATTTTTTATTAGCTCTTTTTTTCATCTTTGCTCTAGCAACTCCTGGAAAAGTTTTAGCTTATTATTCTTTTATTTCAGTTACAAGTGAAGGTATCTTACTAGGGCTAAATAATGTATTTAGATTAATGAATACATTCTTATTGATAATAATTTTAATGAATACTATACCAAATGATTTTATTACTCGATTTATTGTAAAGCTTTGTTTTCCTTTAAATTATATTGGAGTCAACTCGCAAAGATTAGCAGCCAGAATATACTTAACACTTGCATACTTAGAAAGTTACAGACAGTTTAATATAAACCATAAAACTTTCTTTAGTTTTATTGAAATACAATTGAGTAATAAATCCAATAATCTTCGTGTCAAGATAGAAAAAGTAAATTTTACAAAAGCTGATTTTGCTTGGTTCTGTGGGTTAATCTCTTTTATTGTGTCACTGAATTTTTTTATCAAATGAGAATTGCAGCTGCAGTCGAGTATGCTGGGCAAGAGTTCTCAGGTTGGCAAAAACAGCCCGGAATTAGAACAATTCAAGGTGAAATTGAAAAAGCTATTTTTTCAATAACTAAAGAAAATATAAANACCACAGCAGCAGGAAGAACTGATGCAGGNGTTCATGCATTGGGTCAAATTATTCATTTCGATACGAATTTAAAAAGACCTATGCATTCCTGGGTAAAAGGAATTAACGCATTCTTACCAATTTCAATTAGAATTAAGTGGGCGGTTGACGTTTCTGTAGATTTTCATGCGAGATTCTCAGCTAAGCAAAGAGAGTATCAATACCTACTCTTAAATCAATCAATAAATTCTGCGATTATGAGTCATTATTGTGGGTGGACTTTTTATAAATTACATATTGATTTAATAAAAAAATCCTTGCTAAAATTTAAAGGAAAACATGACTTTAATGCATTTAGATCTTCTGAATGCCAAGCAAATTCATCAATTAGAACTATTTCTAAAATAAACGTAAAGCAACATAAAAATTATTTTTTATTTACTTTTATTGCAGATGCTTTTTTACAACACCAGGTAAGGAATATGATGGGCACAATCATAAAAGCAGGTTGCGGAGCAATTGACATTGATCATATTGATTTTCTTTTAAAGCAAAATGACCGCCGATTAGTGCCAGCAACATTTTCACCTAATGGTTTATATCTCACCAATATTAGGTATGATTCTAAGTGGGGCCTGCCAAAGGCTAACAATAAAATAAGCGTTAATTTATAGGCTATTTAAGATATTGAGAACACGAGTAAAAGTATGTGGAATAACAAAAAAAGAAGATGCGCTTCTTGCAGCTGATTTAGGTGTGGATGCGTTGGGCTTTGTTTTTTATAAAGATAGTCCAAGATACATAGATCCTGGTAAGGTTGGTGAAATAACTTCTGGTCTTCACCCTTTTATTTTAAGAGTAGGCTTGTTTGTAAATTCAAATGAAGATGTTGTTAGGGATTCAATAAAAAAATCAAAAATAAATTTTTTGCAATTTCATGGGGATGAATCAGAGAAATATTGTAATCAATTTAATTTGCCCTACATTAAATCAATATCAATGAAAGATGGTGTTAATTTGTTAGAATGTTGCAGTGAATATAGATCGGCATCTGCGCTTTTGCTTGATACTTACAACAAAAAGTTAAAAGGCGGGACAGGCGAGGTTTTTGATTGGAAAAAGATTCCAAATAATTTAAGTTCACCCTTAATTATTGCGGGCGGATTAAATCCTGAGAATATTGAAAATTTAATTAAATTAGTAAATCCTTTTTGTGTGGATGTTAGTGGTGGAGTTGAAATCAATAAAGGAATAAAGGATAAAGAAAAAATGAAGAAATTTATGATAGGAGTTCATAATGCAACCTTATGATCTACCTGATGAATTCGGGCATTTTGGCCAGTTTGGAGGAACCTTCGTTGCTGAAACACTTATTGAAGCGCTTGATGAGCTTAGAGAAATGTATGAAAAATACAAAGATGACCCTGAGTTTTTAGCTGAATTTCATAGTGACCTAAGACATTTTGTTGGCAGACCAAGTCCTATCTATTTTGCAGAGAGACTTACCAAGCAAGTGGGAGGGGCTAAGATCTTTCTTAAAAGAGAAGATCTTAATCATACTGGGGCNCATAAGGTCAATAATACGGTTGGACAGGCATTGCTAGCAAAAAAAATGGGAAAACCAAGGGTTATTGCTGAAACTGGTGCTGGCCAACATGGCGTAGCTACAGCAACAATCGCGGCAAGGTTAGGTTTGGAGTGTGTGGTCTATATGGGGTCTGAAGATGTCAAAAGGCAATCCCCAAATGTTTATAGAATGAAGTTATTAGGAGCAACTGTTGTTCCAGTTGAAAGCGGTTCAAAAACGTTAAAAGATGCTCTCAATGAAGCTTTGAGAGATTGGGTAACAAATGTTTCGAATACCTTTTATATTATTGGTACTGTTGCAGGCCCTCACCCTTATCCTATGATGGTTCGAGATTTTAATTCTGTTGTAGGCAAAGAATGTTTAGAGCAAATGCCAGAAATTGCTCATAAACAACCAGATGTTGTTATCGCATGTGTTGGCGGTGGGTCAAATGCTATGGGTATTTTTTATCCGTATATTGAACACAAGAATGTTAAATTAATTGGAGTTGAGGCAGCAGGAGAAGGCATTGATACTGGAAAGCATGCGGCACCTCTAACATCAGATAGTAAAATAGGTGTCCTTCATGGCAACAGAACATATCTTATGCAAAGTTCTGAAGGGCAAATAATAGAAACACATTCGGTATCTGCAGGACTAGATTATCCTGGTGTTGGACCAGAACATTCATGGCTTAAAGACTCAGGGAGGGCAAGCTATGTTGCAATTAAAGATAACGAAGCGTTGGAAGCATTTCATAATTTATGTCGAGTTGAAGGTATTATTCCAGCCTTAGAGTCAAGCCATGCTCTTGCTTATGCTCAAAAATTAGCTGCTGACATGTCTACGGAAGAAGTCATCTTAGTCAACTTATCTGGTAGAGGGGATAAAGATATAAATACAGTAGCAAATATTTCAGGAATTTCTTTATAGGTATGTCAAAAATAACAATTACATTTGAAAAATTAAAGGAGTTAAATAAAAAAGCATTGATCCCTTTTATTACTGCTGGCGATCCATGTCCAACAGAAACCGTAGCATTGATGAATACGTTGGTTGAAAATGGTGCTGATATGATTGAGTTAGGTGTCCCTTTTTCAGACCCAATGGCAGATGGACCTGTTATTCAAAGGGCTAGTGAGCGTGCTCTTAAAAATAAAGTTGGTATTAAGGATACTATAAAGCTTGCCAAAGATTTTAGAGAAACTAACAAAAATACTCCTTTAATTTTAATGGGATATGCAAATCCTATAGAGGCTATTGGGGTTGGGAATTTTATTAAGCTAATTAAGGACGCACAAATAGATGGCGTTATTACTGTTGATTACCCACCTGAAGAATCTAAAGAATTTGTTAAAAAACTTAATAAGGAAAAAATTGACAGCATATTTTTACTCTCACCGACAACAGAGGATGATAGGGTTAAATTAATCGCTGAACAGGCATCTGGTTTTTTATATTACGTCTCTTTAAAGGGGGTTACAGGTGCAGCAAATATTGATATTAAGCAAGTCTCTGAAAAGGTTAAAAATATTCAAAAATATTCAGATTTACCTGTTGCTGTTGGTTTTGGGGTGAGGGATCCTGAAACAGCAAAATCAGTTTCAGAAATTTCGGATGCAGTTGTAATTGGAAGTAGAATCGTAAACGAGATTGAAGGGTCTAAAAAAAATGAAGTTATTTCGAATGTTAAAAAATTGATGCATAGTATAAGAAATGCGATTGATTCCTCTGGGGTTCAATAAAATATGAGTTGGTTGAAAAAAGCGATTCCACCTAAAATTAAAAATATTTTAGGTAAGGTTAAGAAAAATATCCCAGAAGGATTGTGGCAAAAATGCCCATCGTGTCAAACGGTTTTGTATGGCACAGATTTAGAAAAAAATAATTATGTTTGCCCAAGTTGTGATTTTCATCATCGAATTAATGCAAGAAAAAGAATTAGCTTAATTCTTGATACCCCTGGTCAGGTGGAATTAAATAAAGACATTAAACCAAATGACCCACTCGGCTTTAAAGACTCTAAACCTTATAAGGAGAGAATTAAGTTATCACAAAAACAAACTGATGAGAATGATGCATTAATTACTTTTAAGGGGCATTTAGAGTCATTAGATGTAGTAATTGCATGTTTTGAGTTTAAATTTATGGGAGGGTCAATGGGTTCTGTTGTTGGTGAAAAGTTTGTTGAGGCTGTTAATACTGCCGTTAAGCTCAAATGCCCATTTATTTGTTTTTCTTCAAGCGGAGGGGCAAGGATGCAGGAAGGGCTCTTATCACTTTTCCAGATGGCAAAAACAAGCGCTTCTTTAACTAAACTTAGTGCTGTTAAACAGCCCTTTATTTCTGTTTTAACGGACCCTACTATGGGTGGGGTTTCAGCTAGTTTTGCAATGCTTGGAGACATAATAATTGCAGAACCTAAAGCATTAATTGGATTTGCTGGCCCCAGAGTTATTGAGCAAACTGTAAGAGAGAAGTTACCTGAGGGATTTCAAACCTCAGAGTTTTTATTAACTCATGGTGCGATTGATATGATAGTTGATAGAAGGCAGCTAAGAAAAACTTTGGCCGACCTTATTGTAAATCTTAAAAATTGACGTGATTGGTGAGTTAGATCAGTCAAGCTCTATTGGTGAATGGTTGGAATTTATTGATCATATAACATCAAAGGAAATTGAATTAGGGCTTGATAGGGTTCGCCAGGTTTATAAGAAACTAAATATTGATCAATATTTTCCGATTGTGATGGTAGCTGGGACAAATGGTAAGGGTTCTACGTGTGCTTTCCTTGAGTCCATCTATCATAGCTCTGACTATAATGTAGCTTGTTATTCGTCACCACATTTTTTTAAGTTTAATGAAAGAATTAGGATTAATAAAATTCCTTGCTTAGATGAGGTGATTGTTGATGCGTTTTTTAAAGTTAATAAGGCAAGAGAAAGCATACCTCTAACCTATTTTGAAATGACTACATTGGCAGCAATGTTGATATTTGTAGAAAATGATATTGATATTGCTATTATGGAGGTTGGGTTAGGCGGCAGACTTGATGCTGTGAATGTTTTTGACCCCGAGATATCTATAATTACCTCTATCTCTATTGATCATCAGGAATTTTTGGGAAGCTCTATAGAAAAAATATTCAAAGAAAAATCAGGGATTTTTCGAGCACATAAAAATGCCATTATAAATTTTAGCTGTGATGAAGCATTAATAAAAAAATGTAAAGATGATACAAAGGCTATTATCTCTAAGATTAATGCTGACTATTATATAGAAGAGGAAAATTCTAAAATCAATTTTATAGGAAAGAAAAAATCTTTTTTAAATCTTCCATTGCCAGGGCTTAATGGAAAGATACAGTTACAAAATTTATCCGGAGCTCTTCGTGTTGTTGAGCTTATGAGTAAAAATTTTCCGGTAACACAAAATGCTTTAGAAAAGGGGATTGAGGAAACAAATATAACTGGAAGAATGCAGTTTATCAAAAAAAATCCATTGATTATTTTAGATGTTGCACATAATAAAGAGTCTGCTGAGTCTTTAAATCAATTTTTTAAACAACAAAGACTAAAGGGAAAGGTTCGTTGTGTTTTTTCACTGCTAAAAGGTAAAAATACTCCTGATATTACAAACCAATTTATGGATTACGTTGATGAGTGGTATGTTTCAGAAATTGATTCTCCAAGGGCGTCTAAGGCTGATGAGATCATTTCAGAACTAATTAAGCAAAGAAAAGATATTGTTAGCTATGAATTTAATACAACTCAAGAAGCTTTTTCAAAGGCATACAAAAATAGTGATGTTGATGATAATATAATAGCGTTCGGTTCCTTTTTTATTGTAAGTGAAATTTTAGAAGATATTTCAATATGTCAAACCCAAAAGATTCAGTAAGCAACCTTCTTTTAATTAAAAGAGCCAAGAGACGACTCGTTGGGTCCATAGTAATACTTATTATCTTATTTTCCTTATCCATATTTTTTGTAAAAACTAAAACTGAGGCTATAAAAAGTAATCCGAAAATTTCATTTTTAGAGACTACACAACCATTTGCTGTTGCAGAAAAAATATTGGACGAAAGTGAAGGCATAATTTTTTCTTTAAACGAAGACCTAGCAATCAATGATAACTCCCAAAAAAAAAAGGCTTTACTGTTCAGTTAGGTATTTTCACGGATAAGACAAATATGGAGAAAGTCAAAGATCAAATTAATGCAATGGGTTATAAAACAAATGTACAACTAATAAAAATGAATAATGAGGACAAAATAAGATTAACCACGGAATTTTTTTCTAACGAAAAACAAGCGCGCATAATTCTTCAGGAAATTAAGAAAGCTAACTTATCAGGCTTTATAAGAAAGCTACCATAAATTTATGTCATTAATTGATATTTTAGTAATTCTAATTCTATTCACCTCTCTAATTTTTGGATTTTTTAGGGGTTTTGTTAAGGAGCTTTTAAGTCTTCTGGCATGGGCGTTGGCTTTTTTTGTAGCATATTTTTTTGCTTCAAGCGTTGCAATAATTCTTCCTTTTGAATCCGAATTTTCAATAAAATATGTTAGTAGTTTTGTAATAATCTTTATATTAGTTTTAATTGCTTCATCGATACTAATCAAATTCATAAGCACCTTCATTCATAAAATTGGCCTGGGCGCTTCAAACATAATTCTTGGAGGTTTATTCGGAGTATTGAGAGGGGTAATTATTGTTTATTTTTTAATTTTTGTTATTGGAAAGACTTCTATTGTCGAAGACCCATCTTGGCAGAACTCTAGCTCAATTGCCCTGATAAAGCTATTAGTAGAAAAAACATTCCCTTATTTGCCACAGGATTGGCTTAACAATGTAAAATATGTTGATAATACAAATTAAATGAGATTTATATGTGTGGGATAATTGGAATAGTTTCAAATAGCCCAGTGAATCAAATGCTCTATGATGGATTGCTGGTCCTTCAACATAGAGGTCAAGACGCGGCTGGCATAGCTACATGCGACAATGGTCGAATAAAAATGTATAAAAATAATGGTCTGGTGAAAGATGTTTTTCGTACTAGACATATGAGGCATTTGTCTGGGAACATTGGTATTGGTCATGTTAGGTACCCAACGGCTGGCTCTTCTTCTGCAGTCGAAGCTCAACCCTTTTATGTAAATTCACCTTATGGTTTAGTTCTAGGGCATAACGGCAACTTAACCAACTCTGAAAAACTGAAGGGCGATATGTTTAAGCAAGACTTAAGGCATATTAATACAAATTCTGATTCAGAAGTATTACTTAATGTTTTAGCTGATGCAATTGGAAAATCAACAAAAAAAAATGTTCTAACTTCAGATATTATTTTTGATTCAGTAAGCTCAGTTTATAAAAGATGTAATGGTGCTTATGCCGTAGTATCAATGATAAACAACTTTGGGTTACTTGCTTTTAGGGATCCTCATGGTATCAGACCACTAGTAATTGGAATCAAGGAATCTGAAGATGGTCCTGAATATGTGGTCGCATCAGAAACAGTCGCACTAGACATTTTAGGATTTAAGTTGCTTAGAGATATCGAACCAGGTGAGGCAGTATTTATAGATCTAGATGGAAATTTTTTCTCCAAAATTTGCAGTCCGGTTGTTAAACGAACACCATGTATTTTTGAATATGTTTACTTGGCTCGACCTGATTCTATGATTGATAATATTTCGGTATACCAAACGAGGTTGAATATGGGAAGGTCGCTTGCTAAGAAAATTAAGAGTGAATGGCCTGATCTCAATATTGATGTTGTGATACCAATTCCTGACACAAGTAGGCCAAGCGCACATGAGGTTGCACTGAAGCTAAATGCAGAGTTTAGGGAAGGCTTTATCAAGAATAGATATATAGGAAGGACATTTATTATGCCAGGTCAAGAACTTAGAAAAAAATCTGTCCGACAAAAACTTAATCCGATTAAAGTTGAATTTCAAAATAAAAATGTATTACTTATAGATGACTCAATTGTGCGTGGTACAACNTCAAAGGAGATAATTCAAATGGCAAGAGANGCCGGAGCAAAAAATGTATTTTTTGCTTCTGCTGCACCTCCAGTAAGGTATCCTAATGTTTATGGAATTGATATGCCATCAAGAGACGAGTTAGTAGCATACAATAAGGATGATGAGCAAATATGCAAAGAGATTGGGGCTGATGCTCTAATTTATCAAGACCTTGAGGAGCTGAAGAGGAATATCCTTCAAGAAGGAAACACAATTGAAGACTTTGATTGTTCCTGTTTTGATGGAAAATATGTAACCAATGACATTGATGATGCATATCTTAATAGGATTGAAATGCTTAGGTCTGATGATAATATACATGAAGTGTCAAAAAGCTCATCACAGCTTGATTTAATGTTAGATCCAACAAGCGAGCAAGAGGAACATGCGTAGTCAATATTTGCCATAATATTGTTGTAAAGTTGTATAATTTTTTAAATATTAATTGAATTGCTTTAAGTTTATATAGTTAATTTAATTAATTTTTTCTTGGGTGCATTTAATCCAACTTGCTCCACCCGCAAATAAAAAAAAGGAAGCTAAAAAGGAAGTCAATGAATAAAAAAAACTTACGAACATCAAAATTCGCAACAAATTCAGTTCGAGCTGGTACTTTTCGTTCCAGCCAGGGCGAACACTCTGAGTCTTTATATTTAACTTCAAGTTTTATTTTTCAAAACGCAGAGGAGGCGGCAGAAAGATTTGCAAATCAAGAAGCAGGTAACGTATATTCTCGCTTTACAAATCCTTCAGTTAAAATGTTTGAAGATAGGTTGGCTATACTTGAAGAGGCTGAGGAATGTGTTGCAACATCTACTGGTATGTCAGCAATTTTATCTTGTATTATGAGCCTTTGTAGAGCAGGTGATCATGTGGTAGTTTCAAGAAGCGTATTTGGCACAACGGTTAAATTATTTGATAATATTTTATCTGAATGGGGTTTAGAAGTTAGTTATGTTGCTCTCTCAGATGAAGAACAGTGGAAAAATTCATTAAAGAAAAATACAAAACTTTTTTTCGTTGAAACACCATCAAACCCACTTATGGAAGTCTGTGATATCAAATTTTTGGCAGATTTAGCTCATAAGAATAAAAGCCTATTGATTGTAGATAATTGTTTTTGTACCCCTGCCCATCAAATTCCAGTTAGATTTGGAGCTGACATAATTATTCATTCAGCAACAAAATATCTTGATGGACAAGGTCGATGTTTGGGGGGTGCTGTTCTTGGAAAAAGGTCCCTGATGAAAAAAGTAAGAGGATTTCTAAGGTCGGCTGGAACTTCAATGAGCCCTTTTAATGCTTGGGTTTTCTTAAAAGGTTTGGAAACGCTTAAAATAAGAATGGATGCCCATGCAAGTAATGCATATAAATTGGCAGTTTGGTTAGAGCAAAATAAAAAAATTGAAAAAGTTTACTACCCCGGATTAGATTCACACCCACAGTATGAATTGGTAAAAAAACAACAAAACACTGGTGGCGGAGTAGTTTCATTTAAGGTTAAGGGCGGAAAAGAAGCGGCATGGAAGTTAATTAATAGTACTAGATTATTATCAATTACAGCAAATTTAGGTGATACAAGATCAACGATAACGCATCCATCAACTACAACGCACTCAAGATTAAATCAAGACCAGAGAGATCTTGCTGGAATTACTGAAAATTTAATAAGAATTGCAGTTGGCCTTGAAGATATTGATGATATCAAAGCGGATATAAATTAGACATAGAGTTAGTAAAATCTCACTTAGTAACCTAGTGATACATGGTAAAATCACTTTAATAAAATCAAAGAATTTGTAAATTATGGATGATCAATTCGCAAAAGAAACAATCCCAGTAAGCCTGGATGGTGAAATGAAAAAATCGTATCTCGATTACGCAATGAGTGTAATCGTTGGACGCGCATTACCTGATGTTCGAGATGGACTAAAACCAGTCCACCGAAGAGTTTTATACGCTATGCATGAGTTAAGTAATAGCTTCAATCGGCCTTATAAAAAATCAGCCAGAATTGTCGGTGACGTAATTGGTAAATATCATCCGCATGGTGATACAGCAGTTTATGACACTATCGTGAGAATGGCTCAAGATTTCAGTTTGAGGTATATGTTAATCGATGGTCAAGGAAATTTTGGTTCTGTTGATGGTGATAATGCTGCGGCAATGAGATATACCGAAATTAGAATGTCTAAAATATCTCATGAATTATTATCTGATATAGAAAAAGAGACTGTTGATTTTGGACCTAATTACGATGGGTCAGAGCATGAGCCACTTATTATGCCAACAAAACTCCCCAATCTTCTTATTAACGGGAGTTCTGGGATAGCAGTTGGTATGGCAACAAATATTCCTCCGCACAACCTTACTGAAGTTATAGAAGGCTTGCAGGAGCTCTTAAGGAAGCCTGATATTTCGATTGATGAGCTTATTGAAAAAATACCAGCTCCAGATTTCCCAACTGCGGGAATAATTCATGGGATATCTGGTGTAAGGGATGGATATAGGACAGGGCGAGGAAGGGTTGTGATGAGAGGAAGAACTCATACCGAAGAACTTGATAGAGGTAAGCGTGAAGCAATTATAGTCGACGAGCTTCCTTATCAGGTAAATAAGAAAAATTTTATTGAAAAGATTGCAGAGCTTGTAAATGGTAAGAAAATTGATGGTATTTCAGACTTAAGAGATGAGTCTGATAAATCAGGAATGAGAGTTGTTATTGAGTTGAAACGTGGAGAAATTCCAGATGTTGTTCTCAATAATCTGTATAAACAAACTCAACTTCAAGACAGCTTTGGAATGAACATGGTTGCCTTAATAGATGGACAACCAAAACTTCTTAACTTGAAAGAAATTCTAGTTGCTTTTTTAAGACACAGAAGAGAGGTTATAACACGAAGAACTGTTTATGACTTAAAGAAAGCAAGAGATAGGGGGCATGTACTAGAGGGTTTAGCTGTTGCATTAGAAAATGTTGATGAAATGATTAAAATTATTAAATCTGCTGAGACACCACCTGACGCAAAAATTGAGCTAATGAAAAAAACCTGGAAGTCTAGTGTGGTTGAAAGCATGCTCCAAAAAACATCTATAGGTCTTTCAAAACCAGACGGGCTATCTGATCATTTTGGCCTCAAAGAAAAAGGGTACAAGCTATCAGATAATCAAGCTCAAGAAATACTCCAATTGAGGTTACAAAGGCTAACAGGGCTCGAACAAGAGAAAATTGTTAGTGAATATAAGAGCATTCTCGAGGTAATAAGTGATCTTTTAGATATTTTGGAAAATTCTGAACGAGTTACAAAAATAATCCAAACTGAACTTGATGAAATAAAAGCCCAATATGGTGATGATCGAAGAAGTGAGATTATTGAAGATGCAAATGATTTATCTATCGAAGACCTAATTACCCCACAAGACCTGGTAGTGACCATTTCTAATACAGGGTATATAAAAGCCCAAGTGCTTGATGAATATAGAGCTCAGCGTAGAGGCGGTAGAGGAAAGCAGGCAATGACGGCCAAGGAAGATGATTTTATTGAGCAAATGTTTGTTGCTAATACACACGATAACATCCTTTGCTTTTCAAGTAGAGGACAGGTCTATTGGTTAAAAGTTTATGAGGTGCCACAAGGCAGCAGGGTAAGTAAAGGCAAGCCAATTGTAAACTTGTTCCCTTTGATGCCCGGAGAAAAAATAAATGCAACACTTGTAGTTAAAGACTTTGTTGATGATAAATTTATTTTTATGACAACTTCAAAAGGTACTGTTAAAAAAACTCCACTTTCTGATTTTTCAAACCCGAGAAAAAATGGAATTATCGCAATTAAGCTTGATAATGGAGATTATTTAATTGGTGCTGAAATTACAAATGGAGAAAATGATATTGTCCTTGTTTCTAATGGTGGTAAAGCAGTATGGTTTGATGAAAATGATGTAAGAAGTATGGGAAGGAATGCAAGGGGTGTACGAGGTATGAAGATACCAGACAATAATCAAGTTTTATCACTTCTAATAGCATCTGAAGAATCAGAATCTGTTCTAGTTGCAACTGAAAATGGCTATGGAAAAAGAACTGTTTTATCAGACTTTAGAAAATCAGGGAGAGGCACACAGGGTGTTAAAGCTATTCAGGTGAGCGATCGAAATGGCATTGTAGTTGCTGCAAGACTAGTGGGTGACTCAGATGAAATTATGTTAATTACTACCGGAGGTGTTTTAATTAGAACGCGTGTTTCAGAAATTAGGGAATTAGGAAGAGCTACCCAAGGCGTAACATTAATTAATTTAACAAAAGATGAAAAGTTGTCTGGTCTTGCCAAGATAGTGGAGCCAGAACAAATCAAAATGAATCAAGATGAGTTACCAATATAATTTCTCTGCTGGACCAGCAATGCTTCCTAAAGAGGTTATGTTGCAAGCTCAACAAGAATTTTTAAATTTTGATAAGACAGGCATTTCTGTCATGGAAATGTCTCATAGAAGTAAAGAGTACCTTCCGATTGTTGAAAAAGCAGAGAAAAATTTAAGAGCCTTACTTAATATACCAAACAAATATAAGGTACTTTTTTTACAAGGCGGAGCTATCACACAAAACTTTATGGTACCTATGAATTTGTTGAATAATGGATCAGCAAGCTATGTTGTTTCTGGGTATTGGTCAAATCGCTCATATAGAGATGCGCAACCATTTGGCTCTATAAAATTATCAGCATCATCAGAATCAAGTGCTTTTGAAAAGCCACCTAGTTTTGAATCTTGGAATTTTGATCAAAAAGATGCGTATGTTCATTTTTGTCAAAATGAAACTATTCATGGGGTTGAGTATTTAGATTCATTCAGGATGCCTAAGGTGCCTATCGTATGTGATATGTCTTCAACGATTCTATCAAGGCCCATGAATATTGATGATTATGGTGTGATCTATGCTGGAGCTCAAAAAAATATCGGACCCTCTGGTTTGACTATTGTGATAGTTAGGGAAGATTTGCTTTTATTTGCTGATAAAAAAACTCCCACTACATTAAATTGGAAAATTCAATCAGAGAATAACTCAATGATTAATACTCCCTCTACATTTAGCATCTATATGGCGGGCTTAGTTTTTGAGTGGCTTTTAAACGAGGGAGGCTTAAAAAAAATAGAAAGATTAAATATTAAAAAATCAAAGTATTTATACGACTTCATTGACGAAAATGAGTTTTACATTAATGATATTGATAGTAAATATAGATCTAGAATGAATGTACCATTTAGGTTGGCTAATAATGATTTAACAAAAAGTTTTGTTGAAAAAGCTGAAAATGAGGGGCTTTATGCACTAAAAGGTCACAGGTTGGTTGGGGGTTTAAGAGCTTCTTTGTATAACGCTATGCCATTTGATGGAGTAGAATGTTTAGTTGAGTTTATGAAATATTTTAAAAAAAATAACGCATGACAAAAAAAATAGATAAATTGAGAAAAAACATTGATGAGATAGATAAAAGGCTTTTAGAGCTCATATCTAATAGGGGGATGTATGCCAAAGAAATAGGGCTCCTAAAAGATGATGGCATTGTATATAAGCCAGAAAGGGAAGCGCAAGTCATATCAAAGTTGATCAAAGAAAACAAAGGTCCTCTTTCAAATGATAGCGTCACAAATATCTATAAATCAATCATTTCTAATTGTAGAGCTTTAGAAAAAAAATTAACCATTTCTTTTTTGGGGCCATCAGGCACATTTAGTGAAGAAGCAACAATCAAGCATTTTGGAGAGAATGTTAAGTCTATACCAACCAATAGTATTGATGAGGTATTTAATAATGTTCAGTCATCTAAGGTGCATTATGGAGTAGTTCCTATTGAAAATTCAACTGAGGGAGGTATTAGTCGAACACTTGATTTGTTATTAATGAAAGATTTAAAAATTTGTGGAGAAATTACCTTACCTATTCATCATTGCTTAATTTCAAAATCTAAAGATTTTAATTTCAAAATCTAAAGATTTAAAGAAGATAAAAAGTATTTATGCACATGGGCAATCCTTAGCCCAGTGCCATGACTGGATCGCTAATAATTTACCTAATGCAGAAAAAATAACTGTCTTGAGCAATGCTGAAGGGGCTAAAATCGCATCAAAGGAAAAACATTCTGCAGCAATTGCAAGCGAAAGAGCAGCAAGTATTTTTAAACTTAATATTTTACAGAGTCATATAGAAGATGAGCCAAACAATACCACAAGATTTTTAATTTTATCTGACCAAGAGATTGCACCATCAGGGAATGATAAGACATCTATTGTGGTTACAACCAAAAATAAGCCTGGTGCTATTGTTGATTTAATTCAACCCTTTGCTTCAAGGCGAGTTAGTTTAACGAAATTAGAATCTAGACCTTCAAAAATTGGTATGTGGGAATATGTTTTTTTTATTGATGTTGAGGGACATAAAAATAATCCTAAGGTTAAATTATCTTTAGCAGACTTAGAAAAAAAATCTTCATTTATGAAGTTTTTAGGGTCTTATCCAAAAAATTAAATTTTACTAATTTATGGCTATAACAACTCCAAAATATATTTCCGAATTGGAGCCATACCAAGGCGGGAGACCGATAAAGGAAGTTTCAAGAGAGCTTGGAATACCTGCTGGAAAAATTGTAAAGTTAGCCTCAAACGAAAATCCTCTTGGTGTCAGCCCAAAAGTTAAATCTGTCATAGATGCAAGTGTTAATGAAATTCATAGATATCCAGATGGTAATGGCTACTATTTAAAGTTAGCTATTAGCAAAAAGTTTTCATTAAAACCAGAACAAATTATTTTGGGAAACGGATCAAATGACATTTTGGAGCTTGCCGCAAGGACAGTATTATCACCTGGAGATGAGGTAATTTACTCAAAACATGCTTTTGCTGTCTATGAGATTGTAACTAAAGCAATTGGTGCTGTCGGTAAAAAGGCAATTCCCGAAGATAATTTTGGTCACAACCTAAATGAGTTTCTAAAGCTCATTTCAAAAAAAACAAAATTAATTTTTATAGCTAACCCAAATAATCCAACCGGAAATTTAATAGAAAAATCTAAGCTATTAAATTTTTTATCTAAAGTACCTAAAAATATTTTGGTTGTTCTTGATGAAGCCTATGATGAATATTTAAGCGATGATTGTAAATCACAGGCATTTAATTGGCTCTCAGAATATAAAAACCTGCTGATATCCCGAAGTTTTTCTAAGGCACATGGCTTAGCGGGTTTAAGGATTGGTTACGGGGTAGGTGATGAGAGATTAATAAATCTAATAAATAGGGTTAGGCAGCCTTTTAATGTTAATTATATTGCCCAAGTTGCCGCTATTGAATCACTTAGAGACGATGGGTTTATAAAAAAAAGTCGCTCGATGAATGATGAAGGAAAGAAGCAGTTAGAGCAGGTTTTTAGGGAGCAAAAAATTCAATTTATACCCTCCTATGGTAATTTTATAAGTTTTAATTTAGAAGACGAAAGCAAATCAATGATGTATTATCAGCATTTATTGAAAAACGGTATTATAGTTAGGCCTATTAGTAACTATGAGCTACCCTCCTTCTTGAGGGTTAGTATAGGTCTCAGAAATGAAAATGATGCTTTTATTAAACACATAAGAAGTTTTAAGTGATAGGAATTTTATGATTATTGTAATGAACAATTCAGCAACGGAAGAACAAATTAATTTCGTTGTCTCTAGAATAAAAGAGAAGGGTTTGGATGCTAGCATTTCCAAAGGGACAGAAAAAACTGTCATTGGTGCGGTTGGTGATGAGAGACTTTTAGACCCTAAGCTCCTTGATAATCTGCCTGGTGTTGAGCAAGCCTTAAGAATTGTAAAGCCATACAAGATAGTAGCGAGGGAGTGGCACCCAGAAGATTCCGTAATTGATATTAATGGTCATCCAATTGGTGGAAAAAATATACAAGTTATTTCAGGCCCTTGTTCTGTAGAGACACCTGATCAAATGAAAAATTCTGCAGAGGCAGTTAAGGCTGCGGGAGTTAAAATTATGCGAGGTGGGGCATTTAAGCCTAGAACTAGCCCTTATAGTTTTCAGGGGGTTGGTTTTGATGGGTTAGAAATGTTCAGAAAGGCTGCAGATAATGAAGGACTACCTATTGTCACAGAGCTTTTAGATGTTAGACACTTGGATAAATTTTTGGAACAAAAGGTTGACGTTATTCAGATTGGCACCCGAAGTATGCAAAATTTTGAATTATTACGTGAGGTTGGAAGATTAAAGGTACCCGTCATTCTTAAAAGAGGAATGTCAGCTACAATTTCCGAATGGTTAATGGCTGCTGAATACATTGCTTCAGGAGGTAATCACAACATCATATTTTGTGAGAGAGGAATAAGAACCTTTGAAACATACTATAGAAATGTACTCGATGTCACTGCTATCCCAGTGTTAAAAAAAGAAACTCACCTTCCTGTAATTATTGACCCATCTCATGCGGGTGGGAAGGCTTGGATGGTTGCGGCTTTATCAAGAGCGGGAATTGCTGCTGGCGCTGATGGCTTGCTTGTTGAGATGCATCCCACACCAAGTGAAGCATGGTGTGATGCTGATCAAGCTATAACTCCGACAGAATTAAAAAAATTAATGAANGAGCTTACTGCTATTGCTACTATTTTAGGTAGAGATATATCTAAGTAACTCATGANATCCATGAGTTTTTTTTAGATATTTTCCCCTGTCTGTTAATTAAATTCTCATTCATCATTCACTTCTAATTAAAATCTTAAGATCGGAAGTTTATGCATATTCGTGTTTTAGGTTCAGGAGCAGGCGGTGGTTTTCCGCAATGGAATTGTAATTGTGAAAATTGTGCTGGCTTGAGAAAGAAAAATCCAAATTTAGTGGCAAGAAATCAATCATCAATCACAGTAAGTTCGAACGGTGAGGATTGGATTTTATTTAATGCCTCTCCAGACATTAGAGCACAAATTGAATCATTCCCCCCACTCCAGCCTGCAAGAAAAATTAGGGATACAGGTATAGCTTCTATTGTTATCACTGATGCTCAAATTGACCATACAACNGGNCTTTTAATTTTAAGGGAGCATG
>JGI26238J51125_1000256_pt1 | contig 19936 bp, 26 predicted proteins | sample SaaInlV_100m_DNA_FD_51125 | JGI IMG/M metagenome (IMG submission 51125) | reverse complement strand
GGATTTATAGCATTTATACAAGATGGTACAGGTTCACGCACGGTTTCTTTAGGAACAGATTACGAAACGGCCGGAGCGGCAGGACTTACTCTAACCGCAACTGCAAGCGCCACAGATTTGGTTCCTTATTTGGTCGTAGCATCAAGTAGGATTCTTTTAGGCACACCACAGTTGGCATTTGCATAATGGCTTTCGGATCACCACAATGGATGTACGCTTCTGGCGCTGATGACCTTACTATAGACCAGAGTCTTAGGTTTAATGATGATGATAGTGCTTATCTAAGTAGGACTCCAGCTAGTGCTGGTAATCGTAAGACTTGGACTTGGAGTGGTTGGGTTAAACTTTCAGAAATTGGTGTTAGAAATATTCTTTTCAGCACATATCCAACCTACCATACTATTCGTTTTGAAGCTGACCATTTAGACATATATCGATATAGCGGGGGATATACTTTTCGTTTAAAAACAACTGCTGTATATCGTGACACTTCTGCTTGGTATCATATAGTTGTTGCGCAAGATACTACGCAATCAACCGCATCAAATAGACTTAAACTATATGTTAATGGAGAGCAAATTACAGATTTTGATACTGAAACTTATCCGTCACAGGATAGCGAATTTCAGATAAATGATGCAAATTTACACACACTTGGCTGCCAGTTTAACGCTAATGATGCAATAGACTATTACGATGGCTACCTCGGTGAAGTAAACTTCATAGATGGTCAAGCATTAGGTCCAGAAAAATTTGGTAGAACAGGCGATTATGGAGAATGGTTAGCTTTAGAATATAATGGTAGTTATGGTACTAATGGGTTTAGATTACCATTCAAGCAAGACTATACAGTAGAGGGTTTTAGTGCGGTTACTTATAATGGTAATGGCACAGCTGGGCATTATATTGGTGGTACTGGGTTTAAGCCTGATTTTGTATGGATTAAAGCTAGAGATAACGACAGCAGTCAAGCTATATTTGATAGTGTTCGAGGTGTAGGTAAAGAATTAGCAGCCGATTCTACCGCAGCCGAAGATGTTTCAGTTGCTGCTTATTTACAAACTTTTGAAAATGATGGGTTTACATTAGGAACTGATAGTGTAGTAAATTATAGTGATGGTCGTAAGTATGTAGCTTGGAACTGGGATATGGGTAGCTCTAATGCTTCTAATACAAGTGGTACTATTACTTCAACTGTCAGAGCCAATCCTACTTATGGACAGAGTATAGTTTCTTGGACAGGTTCTGGTGCAACTGGGAGTGTAGGACACGGCTTGAATTCTGCTCCTGAATTAGTAATTATTAAAAATAGAGATGATAGCGGTTTTAAATGGCCAGTTCATTTGCATAATGTTATAGGAGGTACGGGTAATCATAGAGGTGCATTAAATGAAACAGGTGCTTTTGGTTCTGTTAGTTATGACCACACTTCGTCTATAGTTAATTTGCCTGGACATACTGATACAAACAAAAGTTCTACTGCTATGATTATGTACTGTTTCCATAGTGTAACTGGGTATAGTAAGATTGGAAGTTATACTGGTAATGGTTCTGCTAATCACGCTATAACTGGATTAGGATTTAAACCCGCATTTTTATTAATTAAAAGAACTAACTCGGCTCACGATTGGGTTGTGGTTGATGATGTTAGAAATTATCAAGGCAATCAAACACCTTCTAGTTTGTTAGCTAATACATCAGCAGCAGAAACAAATCAAAATGGTGATGATGTAACTTCACTTGATTCTGATGGTTTTAAAGTAGGTGTAAATGCAAGAGTTAATGGTAACAATGACACTTTTATCTATATGGCTTTCGCTGACAAACGAGAGTACGCATACTGGCTAGATCAATCAGGCAATAATAATGACTGGACTTCAAACAACTTAACAGAGTCAGATATATCGGTTGATAGTCCTACGAATAACTTTGCTACTTGGAATCCTTTGGATGAGGCTATTAATGGTTTAGTATATTCTGAGGGTAATTTAAAAGCCAGTCCTGCTAGTGGAAATAATCATTTGCGAACCAACCCTACTATGTTTGCCTCATCTGGGAAATGGTATGCGGAAATTGTTGTAGTTTCTGGGTACATTTCAGACTCGGTGTGGATAGGTGCTATTAAACAATCTGCAATTCATAGGACTTCTAATAATGATGCTTTATGGTACACAAATGATGGCGCAGTAGCATACGATGTTGGCGGCGAGGTAAAAGCAGATACTGTAAGTGTTAGTACGGGTGGTACAACTTGGACTACGAATGATGTTATGAGTGTTGCTTTGGATATGGATAACAATAAGTTATATTTAGGAAAAAATGGAACTTGGTTTAATAGTGCTAATTTTACAAATGGAACTGGTTATATTTATAACGCGGGGGTACTTGCAGATGGTTCTTGGGGTTTTTCATTTAATGGTTATGGTTCAAGTGGGAATGAAACTACTTGGGTAGCCAACTTCGGTCAAGACTCCTCATTTGCTGGTGCTAAGACAGCACAAGGCAATCAAGATGGTAATGACATAGGTGACTTCTACTACACACCACCTACAGGCTTCTTAGCTTTATGTACATCTAACCTACCAGCAGTAGCTGTTATACCTAGTAAGCATTTTAATGCTTTAGTTTATGCTGGTAATGCTTCTAATGGACACGCAATTACAGGAGTTGGTTTTCAACCAGATTTTGTCTGGGGTAAAACAAGAACAGGAACTTATAATCATTTTTTAGTAGATGCTGTAAGAGGAAATACAAAATACTTACGGTCAGATACAACTGGTGCTGAAAATACTTATACAGATGTTCTTACTTCTTTTGATTCTGATGGATTTACTTTAGGTGCTGCTGGGAAAATGAATGAGTCAGGACATTCACACATATCTTGGAACTGGAAAGCAAACGGTAGTGGTTCATCTAATACTAATGGAGATGTAACTTCTACAGTTAGTGCTAATGTAGATGCTGGGTTTAGTATTGTTACTTATACAGGTAATGGAAATAATATAGATGTTGGTCACGGACTTTCAAAAGCACCTGACATAGTAATAGTAAAAGAAAGAAGCAGCACTGGTGGCTGGTATGCTAATGTAAAAAACATTCCAAGTCAAAGTGCTGGTACTGATATGGTAGCTGTATTAAACGAAAACTATGCAATAGATGGTTACAATGTAGGTCAATGGTATTTTGGTGGTCAAGCACCTACAAGTTCTGTATTTAGAGTTCAAAACAAAGATGATGTTGGTGCAAATGGAAGCACTTATGTAGCCTACTGTTTCCACTCTGTAGATGGCTACTCGTCTATCGGTTCATATACTGGTAATGGTAATGCTGATGGTACATTTGTTTATACAGGATTCAGACCAGCTTATGTGATGGTTAAAAGAACTAATACTGCTGAAAACTGGGGTGTGTGGGATAACAAAAGAGATGGTTACAACTTAACTAAAAAGTTTTTAATACCATCGTTATCGAATGCTGAACAAGACGGTTCACAAAGTTTAGATTTAACATCAAATGGTTTTAAGTGGAGAACTGGAGATGCAATAAATAACGCAAGTAGTGATAGTTACATATTCTTAGCATTCGCAGAAACACCTTTTAAATATTCTAACGCAAGATAACGGAGAAAAATAATGTGGTACTTTAATGGAGAAACAATAAAAACACCTAAGGCAATGGTGATAAGTGGTGTCACTCATCCCCCAGGAATATTTCGGGATAGTGCAATGCTTACATCACTTGGGATCAAACCTTTTAGCACAGTAACACCTGACAGTAGATACTATTGGAATGGTGCTTACACAGTAGATACAAGTGGAGCTGAGGTAGTAGGAACATATGCTAGTACGGCTAGAGATGTAGCAACGCTTAAAACTGGTATGTTAGAAAAAACTAATTCAGCAGCAGCAAGTAGACATGCAGTCATTGATTGGTATTGGACTAGAGCATCTAAAGGTGGTACGGCAGTACCTTCTGATATAGCTACTTATGCTACAGCTTTATATAGCGAACACGAAACAATCAAGACTGCAATAGCAGCAATATCAGACTTAGCTGGCGTAATAGCTTATGAGAATAAACCTCATACTGAGACAAGGAAAGTTAAGAATACTGCTGAAGATGGTACAGTGACTTATGGACCAGCTACAACTACACATACTAGAGAGATAGATATGTGTACACACTTCACAGCTAATCCTACAGATACAGTAGATCCTGCTTTTGTTAGTTTAGTTGCTGACTAAAAACTTATATAAATAATAGTATGGCTATAAGAACACCTTTAAAAATCGATAGTACGAATCTTAAAGAGATGTCGTCTACAGATACAGGTAACATCATATCAAGGATGGTATATCTTTATATGACAGACCCGTCTGTGACATTAAGTTATGTTGCTAATAATGGTTCATTAGCTTCTATGAATGATACAAGAACACAGGCTTCAGCAGCGACTTCTCATGCTTCATCTTTTCAAACGTCTGGAGCAGTAAGTACTATTACAGTATCAAATGATAAGATTAATGAAACAGTAACTTCAAATGCAGCTCCAGCAGATACGAATAATATAAGATTTCCTGTATATAATGACTCAGGCAATATTAAAGCAATGTCTCTTACTGATATGTATCATTCATTTGTGTCACTTGCAACAAACGGAACCAGCACTTTAATTCCAGCTGCCCAGCCATATAAAATAGGTACTAGTGCACCAGGTGGTTATACACAAGTTAGTCCTACTCCAATATTTGTTGATACTGTAGCGAACGTAAGTGCATATGCTGCTGGTAATATTCCTGAAGCACAAGATCAACCAACAACTCTAACTAATTATTATTTATATAGCAATAATGGCACAGCAGTTACAGCACCAACCCCATTGTATATCGATTCAAATCAAAACCTTAAAGAATATACTGCAGCAGAACTTGATGTTGTCTTAAAAGAAGTAGTACGATATGCAGCTCAAAGTTTAACTTCTAATAAATTAAGATTTTATATAGGTGGTTCAGGTACTACGTGCGGTACTGGTATAGTGAATAAGAAATATAATAGTAGTGCTCAGCAACAAGTACAAGTTGGTGATGACTATAGAACACAAAGATTCCCAAGTGGTACTGCAGTTGCAGTAAATACATATTATTTAAAAGCGAGGAAAGAATAATGTTTACAAAAAAGAATATAATAAGCGCAATGTTTATTAATGATGAACACACCACAATTGAAGTTCTTCATACTATTGAAAGTGATGAAAATGCACGTACATATATACTTGAATATGATAAAGACTCGGCAGACTTTCAGGCTTTAGAAAAAACTGGTTGGGATTTAGAAGCAGTTACAGATGCTACTGCGGAATACAAGAGAGACTCTAGTCGTTTATATGAAGAATCAATACAAGCAGCTGCAGACGAAATTTTAAAAGAAGATCGTAAAGCAATCAAAGAGGAATGGGATAAATTAAAGGAAGAATGGACTAAAACTGGAATAAGTTCTGAAGAATTAAAGGAACAATGGGCTAAAGCTGATCAAGCTTTGGGAAAAGCTGAAGTTAAAAGACAAGAGGCGATTACAGATATTGTTGGAACTATTATGGCTAATAACGAAGACGAAGACATGTTGTTTAAAGCTAAGCTAGCTGCTATGGAATTAGATATTGTTAAAGCATCTAAAAAAACAAAAAGTAAACAAGAAATACGTAAGGCTAAATCTTTAATGGAAGTAATTTCTACTCTATATAAACTATAAGTAAAACATAATGAATGTGATTTTTGTGAAGTGGGGTACGAAGTATTCCAGTGAAGATGTTAATGCACTATATAATAATCTAATCGAATATGATTCAACATATTCATATCACTGTTATACAGACAATCCCACAAATCTAAATAAAAATATCAATGTTATTGATATTCCTGCATATCCTACACTTAAAAAATGGTGGAATAAATTAAGGATGTTTGCACAAGAATTTCCTCTTGAGGAAAAGTGCATGTTCTTTGATATAGACACTGTTGTTATGAATAATCCATTTAAAGTTTTAGATCAAATTGATTTTAATAAATTAACTATACTTGATTGCCATTGGAAAAGTGATCCTATATATGATAGAACTACTAACTATGATGTACGAATAGCGAGTGGTGTTATAACATGGACAGCAGGTAACCATACAGAAATGTGGGAGTCTTTCTTTGCTAATAAAGATTATTTCCTACGTAAATATAAAGGCATAGATAGATATATAGTTCATGAAAAATATAGTTATGAAACATTTCCATATACCTATATACAATCNTNNAAACATCAGAAAGAAATAGATTATGAACCTGCAATAATGACATATGAAGAGGTAGACTTTGAATCCAGAAATATTAAATAGAGCTCTTAAATTAATTGAAGAAGTATATGATGAATCGATGTATGGGGAGAATGACATATATCGTATTAAAGATCTCATACACTCAGTTGATACAAACCATTGGAAAAGTAAACAGTGGTTGGTAGATGAATTCTATAAATTATACAAACACGATAAAGGATCATTCTATATTGGTGGTGGATGGTACGGTTTACTATCACATTTAATAAGAGAAGCTTGGTCTAGTGAAGGTTTAAATATAACAAGCGGTGACATAGATCCAAGATGTGAAGAATTTGGTTGGAAGCTCTTCCACAATAGTGATATAAACTTTGTTACAGAGGATATGATAAGTCATGATCTCCATGAGTATTCAGCTATCATATCGACATCCTGTGAGCACGTAGAGCCTGAGATATTAGAAAAGTTTATAAAGAGTAAAAATGATGATGCGTGGGTTGTATTACAAACTAATAATTACTATGAATTAGATAGCCATATTAATTGTTATCCTGATGTAATGTCATTTGCTAATTGGGTAGAGCCACACCTTAAAGAAAGAGTTTACTATGCAGGCACATTAAGCCTCGGTGACTTTGATAGATTCATGGTGATAGGAAAATGAAGCGTGTAATATTTTCTATCTTCGTCACTATTCCTGATAAAGATTTAGATAACCCTGGTTGGTATGATGAGCAAGGGGAGTTGCAGACCACGGATAAAAGCAAACAATCAAAAGATTACTTTGCCAAATACTTTGATAGATTAAAAGCAAGGCATATTGAATATGCAAAATCACTTGATGTTGAATACATTCTCCATGAATATGATGATGAGTATAAAAACTATGTAAGCTATTTTCAAAAGAACTATCCACAGATATCAGTCTATGATATAATTAATTTCTATAAGCAAGAGCTTATGAAAAGATATGCAAGTAAGTATGACAAGGTTTGTTATTTAGACTTTGATGTTATACCAAACACTGATGAGTCTATATTTGATGTGGTAAAGGATGATGAATTTGGCTGTGCCGATTCGAATAGAGAAGCTGAGTGGGGTAAGAACGTAGAGATCAAATGGTATAATACATGTATACGTAACCCTTCAAGTAAGTATTGGAATTGCCATGCCATGTTAGCTGAGGAGGGATACAAACCTGATACAGATGTATTCAATACAGGAATTATGGTTGCTTCAAGTAAGATGATAAAGAAGCTTGATTACTTTGGTAACTTTGAAGAAGTACTTGAATTGATGTCTAGTGTTAAATACGATGAGGGATCAATGTATCCACGTAATATACAAAGAATATTTAACTATGATAACGAAACAGTGTTTGCATACAAGAGAATTGTGAACGATGTAAAGATTAATTACTTAGATGATGATTGGCATCATAAAGTTCAGGATGAGGAATGGTATGTATTCAATGAGAATGCAAAGATGTATCATGTTATTAATAAAAGGTTTGGAAAGTTTTTCAAATGAAAATCTTCTGTGTAAGGATTGGTACTAAATACGGAGAGGAGTACGAAGACTATATTGAAGATAAGCTATCTGATTACGATGTTCATTGGATAAGACAACCTTTTGATTCTAGGGTAGAACTTCAATGGAATAAGATGTTACCTATGAATCTTGATATTGATGACCCAGTGTGTGTTATGGACATCGACGTCATCCTTATGAACGACTATAAAAAAATCTTTGACTATCCTATTCAGAGAGGGGAATTTGTAGGAGCACCCGATTGGTGGCAGAATAGAGATGACTATCATTTAAATGGTGGCTTCTTTAAGTACTATCCAAGAGATTGTAAATATATATTCGATAAGTTCATGAAGGATCCAAAAGGTTGGCAGCAACATTATATTAAGAATGGTACAACTATAGGACCAGTTAATGGCGAACAATACTTTGTAGAAGATTCTGTTAATGAACAGTTAACATTAAAACTATTACCTGATGCATGGTTCACACGATGGATTAACGATGGAAACTCAGATTGGAAAATGAATATAAATAAGCTATACATGAAGAAGACTGGAAATCATTATCTTAATATAGATGAATTCCATCCAGATATAAAATTTATACATTATACTTTTGCAACGAATAAGCCTAATCATGAAATATTTTGAAGTTGATCCAAGTCTAAGTGAGTTTAAAACCCTCTCTATACAAACCACATATAAGTGTCAACAACATTGTGCTAATTGTTATTTAGGTGAAATGCTAAATAATAATTTGATTCCTGATGTTGATCTAGTAAGATTTGCTAAAGCTATTAGAGCTCTTCCACATAGACATGACATAAGATTTATTGGTGCTGAACCAACAATGAATCCTGATTTAATAGAGCTTATTAAAATTACAAGAGAGTGTGGTCATCGACCTTCTCTATTAACAAATGGATTAAAGCTTCGTCGTGAATCGTATGCTCAATCACTTAAAGATGCAGGCTTAAAACTATTAGGTATATCAATGAATGGTGGTCTTGATAACGATGTGTATTTAGATTTTGATAATGGCAAATACGCTCCTTCAAAAATGACAGCGCTAGATAATATATTTAAAGTTAATATGTTACCTCACATTAATGTAATTTTAGATCCAACCAATCTACATATAGTTGAGCCTTTAATAGAGTATATCGTTGAGACTGCTTTAAAACATAATAGAAAGTTTAGCCCTATTACATTTCCAGTAATGATTCGTCTTAAATCAATTGGTAAGATGGGTTATTATAAAGATTCGTATACCTATTCATTAGATGAGTTAAAAGAAATAGTAATGGATATGCATGGAGAATCAATTAAATTTATAAATATGATTGATGGTCATAAAGAGCAAAGATCATTAATGTATAGTTTTCCAACAAAGGCAGGAACGATGTTAGGAAAAATTACTGATTGGTCAGTTGATGATGAAGGTGTTCCAGATGCTGGTAGCACAAGACGAGGTATACTAACTGATAATTATAAAGTAGCTCCTTTCTTTGAGTATTATAAAAAAACACAAGATGAACTATGAATAATTATTTCAGAAAAATATCTGATACACAAATAGACCGAGGACGGGTTAAAGAAATTATTGATGAAAACTTATCAAATTTCTTTTGTCCATTTTCTAATGTAGATAGTTATCTGAATATCTATCAAGGTAAGCGCTTTGATTGTGATGTAAAGTTCTTTAATATGCAAGAGTGTGATTACTCATTAGAACCAAATCGTGATGGTAAAAAATATATACGGTATTTAATGAATCTAGAAAAAACTTTAGGAAATACAGAATTATATTTACACTTAAAAGAAAACTATGAAAAATTTATTGTAGAAATAAATGAAGAAAATTTTATAATTAATAGGTTAGAGAATAATGTAAAATCTTTATTAGAAGAATTAGAATTAATATTCGAGAGTAAAATATGTAGAGCTCGTATAGTTAAATTACCAGCTGGTGGAAAACAACCTTATCATAGAGATGAGACAGCAGATAATAATATGAGAGTTGTATGTCCGATCATTACTTCACCTGAGGTTATGAATGCATTTAAGAATGAAGATGATGAAGAAGAACTATTTTATATCCCTGCAACCGGTGACTTCTATGTATTTGATGATACAACATCAGCACATGCAGTTTATAATAATTCTGCTATAGATAGATACACACTGATATTTACTGTTATAAATAGAAATGCATCTAGAAATTATTAGCGATAAAAATAAAGCTAAATATATATTTATGATGGGCATGTTGACTGAAGATCATAATAAAAAGAATTATTCTGAAGAAGAATTCGATATGGCTTGGAAAGCTTGGTTAAATTTTTATGTATTATATAATGAAGATGATGTTGTTGTATTTTGTGGAATACGAAAGTTTAATGGTGGATACGGAAGAATATTTGATAGATATTTTATTATGCCTGAATATAGATATGATTCTTTAAGATCTAGATGGTATGGATTAGATATTGTTTCTAGATTAGTAGATGATTGTAAAGAAGCTAATTTAACACCGTTCTTCTCTATAGAAAAGGGTAGGAGAGCCACTGAATTAGCAGCGCAAAGATTTAATAAACATTTGTTAGAGGAAGATCATTTTAGAATTTTAGATGGTCTATATGAAACAATGCCAAATAGTTGGCAACACATTGCAATTCCATATCCGTGTGGAACAATATTTAAGAGGAAAGAATATGGCTAAGACACAAACAATTACATTTAAAAAAGCAGGAACTTCTTGGACTATCCTTGAAGATGCCCAGGATGCAATGGCTGCAGCAATTGATGCTACATCTTTTTCAACTGATGCTTTACTTACAGCAGCACAAAGCACACCTATTTCTGAAGCTTCGTTAGATGGACAACTATATACAGAAGTTAGAATATTTACTGATGATGAATACGCAACATATAAGAGTGACATATCAAGTTTAGAAACTAATGTTGAGGATGCACTTGTTGCAGATGGTTGGGAGATAACAGATACGGTTGAATAATGTTTAATTATGAACACTTAGCATTGCTTGGTTCTTGCTATCCTATAAAATTTAAATTACATAATGCAGATGATATTACAACACAGTCAGATGAGAAATTTGAATATGTAAGATATAATCCTAGAAAGAATGTTGATAGGTGGGGATTATCATTAACTTCACTTGATGGAGGAATGTCTGGTATTCCAGATTTAGATTCTCTTAGAGAATACAATATAGAGAATGATACATCACATGATGAAATAGATTTTAATATACCAACACCAGCATATAATGATTTTAAAGAAGTATTAGATCCATTTGCGCCATGGTTATTTCGCACACACATATTGAAACTTAATTCTGGTGGATATTTTCCACCCCATAGAGATTTAAATGGATTAAAATCCTTTCGTCTTATAGTTCCCCTTAAAAACTGTAAAGCTCCTAATGTTAATTTTATATTAGAAGATAAAATATTAAATTTTGAAGAAGGGACAATGTATTTTGTTGATACTGTTAAAATGCATTATATATTTAATGCTAGTCTTGATCCATCGTATTGGTTAATTTTAAATGTAGAATCTACAGAAGAAGCTATTGAAAAAGTATTCTTAAACTTAATGTATACATGACAGAATATATTAAAGTCCCACCGTTTTTAACTTACAACCAAAAAACAAAATTATATAACTTGGGTTTGGCTAGTGCTTATTTTGAAAAACATTATAATAGTGAGAGTGGAACAGAATCTGCTTTGAGTTTTTTAGATCTAACAGATGATAATCTTCCAAAACAATTTATGCATGTGGCGTTAATGAAAATGGAACCTAATGCAATACAAGATTGGCATACAGATGGCACTAGAGATACTGTTTTGATATATCCACTTAGTCCAAATTATCAATTAGGGCAAGTTGAGTCTGGCTATTATAGTGGTCCAGTGCTGCTTAATGTGAAAACAAAACATGCAGTATTTAATAATGATAATATACGAATTAATTTTCAAGTTACAATGCATACCCCGATTGATGATGTTAACATAACAGAAACTATAGATTTAATAAAAAAATGGTATAAATAGAATTATGATTGAGAAAATATTAGCAGGCACATTAATGGTGTCATTGAGTGGATGTAGTATGTTAGGTGGTTTCAATGCACTAGATCCCAAGAATTTAATTAAGACAGCAGCAACGACTGGTGTCACATACGTAATAGCAGGTCCCTTAGCAGCCGCGGGCAATGCTGCGACATCTATAGCAGTTGATTCAGTATTACCTGATGACAAACCTGCTATAAGTGATATTGAGGCTGGCAACGAAGAACAACTGAGGGCATATATGTTTGCAAATTTAACAGAAACCATTTTGTATGGTATAATCGGATTTTTAATCTTTACTAATGTAGTAGGTCCATGGGCTGCACAACGAAGAGCAAAGCGTAAGGCTGAAATGTTAGCAGAAGACAAACGTCGTAAAGATAAGTACGATGCAATGAAAGCGGAGTTAGCAGCACGTAGAAACGTTTAAGGAGTTACATGAACCAAAGCACTGATCGTAACATTAAGAAAGAAGTACAATTAAAACATGCTAAGCAAAAACTACACGGTATGTTAAAAGAAAAATCTCATAAGAAGGATAACCTTGTAAAGAGTTTAAAGAATCTTATGAAACGCAACGATAGAAAAGGAGATTAAAATGGCAGAGGGATTTAATAGGTTTTTAGAAAGAACTATTGCAAAATCACAGCAGTGTAATAGAAATTGGGATCTATCTAAACAAATCCCAGAGGAAGACATTAAAACGATGAAACAAGCTGTAACGCAATGCTCATCTAAACAAAACCGTGTATTTTATAAAGTTCTATATACACAAGACCGTGCTAAGATTGAAGCAATACATAATGCAACAGATGGTTTTACATATGGTTTGCAAAAGGACGAAGATGGTGAATATTTAACAACTACTAATTCTCAAACATTAGCAAATACATTATTTGTTTTTGCGAAAGATAGAGATGAAAACATGGAAGCTAGAACTGCTGAGGAAAATGATTCCGGAAATGACCCTTACCATAAAATGGATGAAGATCGTTCAATTGGAATTGCTGCAGGATATTTAACCCTTACTTCTAATCTTTTAGGATATGAATCTGGTTGTTGCCAATGTTTTAATACAGATACAGTTAAAAATGTATTAGGTATAGATGAAGATGTATTTTTACTAATGGGTATAGGTTATGGCGATAAGACACGACCACGAAAAGAACATCATATGGACTCAAGCATTACATTTCCTTCTTTCCATAAGACTATAAACTTCGAAAGAGTATAATATGTGGAAATATATAGGATATGCTGGTATCATATTACCAGTATTGGGTGCCACTTACGGTGGTTTAATGATAGCATCAGATTTAGAAATCAAACTCAACCAAGCTTACGATATGGCAGATGATGCCCATAAACGTATCTCTAATATAGAGGCGGGTGCTGAGATGACTGACTCTAATTTGAAGATGCAACTTGAAGCTATAAACGATAAGATTGGATATAAGTTTGAAGACATTAATAGAGAAGTCATTCAACTCAATAAAATTGTATCTATAATTGAAGCCACAACAATGACTCTTGAAAAGAATTCATTTAATAATGTCACTATGATACAATTCCAAGGATTGCAAGAATTAATCTATCAACAAAAAGATGCGCTTATGACTTTAAAGACTGATAATATGATGGAGACTGGACCAATGGATATGACTCCAATGTTTTATGAGTTACAAAATAGGATAATGGAATTGGAACGTAGAGTAGATGACCATCACAAAGACTGGAATTAAACAGCGTGATATATCTCAATAACGTCTTCCTTACCTTTCACTTTAATATCACCAATCTTTTTAGATGTATAAGTATCAGGTAACTGTTCCATTGTCATAGAAGAATATATTGTTGGAAATAATTTATAATCTCCCCTACCTGCTGTTGCTTCTAGTCTTGCTGCTAGATTAACTGCATCACCTATCACACTAAAATCAAATCGTGTGGTAGATCCCATGTTACCGATAATTGCTGTACCTGTATTCACACCGGTACCTACGTTTATATCAGGTAAACCTCTTTCTTTATATAGAGCTTTAAGTTCTAATGTCTTTGCTTCTATTTCGATTGCAGACTTCACCGCCATCTCAGCATGATTAGGCATATCGATAGGTGCATTATATACTGCCATGATACAGTCACCCATAAACTTATCAACCATACCACCGTTATTTAATATGATATTAGTCATATGATCTAAGAACTCATTCACTAATACAACTAAACCTTCAGGATCATCTTTGTTCTTATAGAATTCACTTATAGGTGTGAACCCTATAATGTCCATGAACAAGAATGACATCTCTTTCCTTTCGCCACCTAACTTTAATAACTCAGGATTTTTCTGTAATGCTTTGACTTGACGTGGATCTAAATAATGTTCAAATTGTTTCTTGATCTGTTGCTTCGCCCTAAACTCTACTATGAACCTACCGAACGTTGCAGTTAAACCTACCAATAACAGGGTAGAAATTGCCATTGTAATATCAATCAAGTATAGATATGTAGTCCAAGCATAATACGATCCGTATACGAGTCCTGAGGCTCCTACGACAAACATGGAGCCAATAATCCAATAAGGGGCAAACCTACATAGAACAACGATAGAAAGACCTAATAAGATGGTTGTTAATAGCTCCGCTGTTGTTGCCCACCATGGTCTTTGTATGACATCACCATCTAATAATGTNTGNANNGATACTGCCGCTGGCATGAAATTAAACTGAGGACCTGTAGGAGAAGCTATGATACCACCGATACGTGATGTCATACTTCCTATAATAACTTTCTTACCTGCTAGTGAACTTAAGTCAGTGCTCGCTGCACTTACTATATCGAATTCTTTATTCCATCGTAACCATATCTGTGCATTCGCATCAGGTTTAATTATAGGAAAGCCTTTAACTCTGACTGCTATGATACCACCCTCGTTTACTTTGACCGCCGCTGAAGGTATTCCTTTCTCCACCCTCATGACTTCTATAGCCATTGAAGGATATACATCATCACCGATAGCCATGAACAATGGTAGTCTTCTTACAACACCATCAATTTCAGGTACAGTATTCAATACACCAACACCTGCAGCATTTAATCCTAATAAAGGTATCGGGCCTAACATTCCTTTCCATGTATATAACCATGGCAATGGATCACCTATCTTTGCTATGCCTCTCGGTACTGGATTTAATGATTCGGCTAATTGAGTAGAACCTACCTGAGCAATGATAACACCTTGTGCACCAGCTAAAGCTTCCGCTAAAGCCATATCACCACCCAGCCTATCTTCCTCAGTCATGATAATTGGTATGATTATCTCATAAGCTCCTGCTTCACGTAAATCCCATACTAGATTTGCTATGACTTCTCTTGACCACGGCCACTGACCATACTTCTCCATAGCTAATTCATCTATAGCAAGTATGCCTATGTCTTCAGACTTAACCATTGGATCTGTTTGCATGATCAAATCAAATTGCTTGAGTCTTGCTATCTCGCCTACAGTAGTATCACTNTANTGNATATAACCTATTAATAGGGCAATGATTAGTGGAACTATAAAAGTTAGTCTTGACATACATTTATTTATAAATATACACATGACTATATTACAAGGATTGATATGGAAGATTATTTAACACTGATTACTGACGTAGGTTTTCCTATTGTTGGTGCAGGAGCGGCGGGTTACTTTGTTTATCTCACACTAAATTTTATATTAGATGGTGTGTTAGATGATATTAAACAACAAAGAATGTTTGCACAAGCATTAGACAATAGAGTGAAGACAATGAATAGTGAATTAATACGTATTGATGTAAAAATGTGTCAGGCATTTGGTATAAGACCTGATGTAGATCGAATAGCCCGAGCTGATGGTAAGACTGATGCGAGGAGAGACTGATGCCTGAAGCAGTAGTTATAGAACAAGGAGCCACAATTGGTTCAATGATTAGCGATTACGGGTTTCCCATTATCGCTGCCGCGGCTATGGGTTATTTCATATACTTTATATGGACATGGGTATCTACAAAAGTTGATCCTGTGATAGGGGATAGTCACATGACCCTGATCGCTTTGATTGACAGAGTAAGAATGTTAGATAACGATTTGATACGTTTGAATGCTAAGCTAGATATGATATTACAAGAGAGGGAGAGGAATGAAACAGCTAGGGATAATACTACTGTTAATCACATCGATCCAGGCAAGCGCAAGTAGCCTGAGCTTCGGTTTTGCTAATCCTTCCTTTAGCGGGAATGGATTTTCTACACATGCATTATCTATAGGGCAGTTAGAATTTAATAGGCAAAAAGAAATAGATGAAGATGCTGCAGCTGCAATCGCTAAAGCAGAACGTGACGAAAAGAACTCTGTCATGAATAAGTTTATTACAAATGTTGAGTCAAGAATTTATGCTACATTATCAAAACAGTTAGTAGAGAATATGTTTGGTATATGTAGTCAGGTAGAAATTGATGCAGGGACATGTACCGTAACAACAAGTGGTACAGCTACATATATGGGGGCGGTAATGGTTTGGTCAAGGGATGATGTTAATAATACAATCACATTAACAATCACTCAGCCAGATGGTACCGAAACAGAAATTATTGTACCAATTAAAGGATTTGGATTTTAATGACGGCAAGAAGATCGAATGATGGTAATGATACGCATCCACCATGGCCGACTTGCGGATGTGGTAGATCACCAATTGACGACTGTGTTTTTTGGCATGAGCTCACACAAGAAGAATATGAAGCAAAGACTGACGAAGATAAACAAGCAATAATAGATGGAGATTAGAAATGAATAAATTAATAACAACACTATTAGTTTTAGTTTTCTTAACTGGCTGTTCAAGCTTGAATACTAAAGTTGAGTATGAACCACCAAAGGGGCAAGATAATCCTCTGCAAAGTGCATTAGATAGTGTACCTGAATTGGGTGGACCAAAGATTACAGTGGCAGTATATAAATTTTCTGATTATACTGGACAGAGAAAAGCGGTTGAGAATGGATCTAGTTTAAGTTCAGCGGTTAGCCAAGGTAGTGAAGTATGGGTTATTAAAGCATTAGCAGATGTTGGACATGGCACATGGTTTCAAGTAGTTGAAAGAGGGGCGTTAGACTCAATAATTAAAGAACGCCAATTGATACGTAACACAAGAGAACTACATGGGGATAAAGATGTCCTCGACCCAATGTTATTTGCAGGGATTATAATTGAAGGTGGTATAGTTGGTTATGATACAGATGTATTAAGTGGTGGTAATGGTGCAAGGTTATTAGGTCTTGGAGTACAAGAAGAATTTAGAATGGATACTATCACCGTTGCTATGCGGGTGATATCAGTGCAAACAGGAGAGGTCCTCCTCAGTGTGGCAACAGAAAAAACTATTGCTAGTAGCAGAACAGGTGCAAGCGTATTCAAATTCTTGGATATGGGCACAAAAGCTTTAGAGATAGAAAGCGGGAAAGGGTTCAATGAACCGATAAATTATGCAACAAGAGCAGCAATTGAACAAGGGGTTATTGAAATAATTTACCAAGGAGCCAATAAAGGTCTTTGGGGTTTTAAAGGAGTAACTAATGAATAAGTTCATTTCAACTTTTATTATGGTATTAATGAGCTTTGGTGTGTGGGCCAACAGCATTTATGTAACACAAAGCGGAGCAGGTCTTACATTAGCGTTAACACAGGATGGATCTAATAACGTATTTGGTACTTCAAGTGCACGGATAGTTATAACAGGAACAAATACAACATGGACAATGTCACAGATTGGTGGCAACAACGTTATCTCAGCAACAATTAAAGGCAGTACATATACAGGTACATGGGCAATAACAGGATCATCAAATGATATTCTCTTTACTTGTGATGCCGCTGGTACTAGTAAGTGTGAGACGGTAGATGTGGATGTAGCAGTAAATGGTGACTATTCTAATATTGATATTAAGATTGGTGCTAATTCAGCAGCAACAAATGCAAATGTTACTTTAGACATTGATGGTAATTATAACACGTTCGATGCAGATATCGATGGTACTTCGTTATCACAATCAGCAAGTCCAGTAACAGTTACTTTAGATAATACGTGTTCAACATGTGGTACAGCTACATCAAGTAGTAATAATATTACAATGAATTATGATGCTAGTGGTAATGGCGATGTGTCTGGACACCAACTAATATATACACATGTTGGAACAGGTACTGTTGATGTTATTCAAAGTGGAGTTGAGGATCAATTGATTGATGCCTCTATTACGAGTACGGCTGCAGATGTTGACATTACTCAAACGGACTAGTCTATTATTATTCATAGCTATACAGGCACAAGCAAATATTGGTTCGGTAACCGATTTTACAGGTTCCGCTGCTATAGAAAGAGATGAAGGTTTTGAAGTATATGATGTAGAGAAAGATTTAGGTGTAGAGATGATGGATATTGTCGCTACAGCAATGGGTAAAGTAAGGATAGAGTTTTTAGATGAGACTCTAGTAGATGTAACCGAACATAGCAGATTGATCATAGATGATTTCGTTTATGATCCTGAGTCAGGTGAGGGAGCATTAGGTTTAAAGGCGAGTCTTGGTACGATAAGATACGCCTCGGGTAAGATCGCGAAGAACAGCAGACAGAACGTTGTGATTACGACACCGAGCGCAGTGATTGGTGTGAATGGTACAGATTTTGCCATGATTGTAAATGAGATTGGTGGATCTATGATTACACTGTTGCCATCGTGTGACAGCAGTGGTTTATGTGTTGTAGGTGAGATATCAGTTACTACAGATATGGGTTATGTTATAATGACCCAAGCATTTGAAACAACGTATGCCGATAGTGCAGGAGTTAGACCGACTAAACCTGTCATATTAGATTTAGATGAGGAGATGATGACTAATCTTCTGATCATAAGAAAGGTAAAACCATTAGATGAGGATGGTGCACTAGCTGCTCAGGCTGCGAAGGAAAAGCTAAGTGATATACTTGGTGTAGATTTTTTAAGTACTGAGGCAATGTTATCCAACGAATTGGATGATGAAGATGAAAGATGGAGAACTGAATTAGATGATAATGATTTCTTCTTTGGTGATTTGCTAGGTGATATATTAGAACAATTGAACCTTGCATTGGCAAAACAATTGAGAAGTGACTTTGATAAGACTGTAACTAAGAATAAGCAAGGCTTAGATGAAGAGACAGGAACAAGACTTAGTGATTTAGATGGTATATGGACTTTATCTAGAAAGGATTTTGAAACAGAACAATTTTGGAGCTTGGAGTTAGATCAGAACAATGGGTATATTATCGATTTTGAACAACAGGATTTTGAGTGGTATGACTATCGCCTTGGTGATGGGGATAACTATATCAGTATCAAGCAGCGCCAATGAAACATATATAAGTGCTAATGGTACAGGACTAGATTTAGATATTANCCAAGATGGTAATAATAATCAGGTNGGNACTTCAGCAGCAAAATTTAGTGTGAATGGTAATAGTAATACCCTGTATATATTACAAGAGGGGCAATGGAACCANGTTTTTTATGTGAGCACTTGGGGATCAGGTACTGCATGGGGTGGTGATGTGCAGGGTAATAGTAATACATTAAAGTTTGAACAGTATAATACCACAGGTACTGATGTGAATAAGATAGGAATGCATATACCAAGTAGCAGTAATACTGTGCATGTATGTCAAGGTAAATCATTTACTGATGCTACTGATACTACATGCTCGGCAGATAGTACAAGTGAATATGGTGGACATACAGTAAATTTAGATTTGCATAGTGGTGGTAATGATATAAAGATTAGTCAAGAGACAGGTACAGGTAACGCAGATCATTTTGTAAACTTATATACATATGGTGGTGAGAACAACGATGTGTTTATTAAACAAAATGGAGATGGTAATAAATATNNAATGATGACNATAAGAACAGATGGGGGAGAGCAAAG